>Ga0209935_1000711_pt1 | contig 70568 bp, 63 predicted proteins | sample ThiBio_1000_plan_2_FD_183958 | JGI IMG/M metagenome (GOLD analysis project Ga0209935, IMG submission 183958) | Wastewater bioreactor microbial communities from Cape Town, South Africa - Thiocy_cont_1000_plan (SPAdes) | ecosystem: Engineered > Bioreactor > Thiocyanate-remediating >... | reverse complement strand
AATTAGACGTGTAACTTAATTTGTTACGCTTTGTTGTACCACCATAATGGTGATACTTACCTGTGGTAGCGAACTTCATCGCTACCGCTGTTTGTTTCCCAATCTTTCAAAGAACTTTTAAACTACCCGCATCCTAAAAAACAGGCAGCCTATCGTAATGAATATGGACTTGAACCATCTACGAAGGCCTTTAACCTTTTCACCTTTCCCTCCCCTTTATCAATCCCGGAGGTGTTAACTTTTTAAGAACTTTCCGTTACCCTTTTCTTATCCCTCAGCCCCAAACGGAGCGCAAAGGTAGCAGCTTTTTTCTTTACAGCAAAATCAATTTTGAAAATATTTTTTTCTCAACTGAACTACCCGCTAAATGCTCAAAGAACTATCCCCTTTTTTCGTTTTGGGAGTGCAAAGGTAACAAAGCCCGGCAATCTCCCAAATATTCCCTGAATATTATTATTCAGCATTTGAAACAAGACAGGATTTTTGCGGGGGAGTGTAAAGATACGCTGAGTTGATTTTTCGGCAAAGCATTTGGCTGCAAAAAGACAAAATAGTTTTCCACAAGGAGAACCTTCATTTTCATCTTAATCCCGGGGGAACACCTTGCCTGCGCCACTACTCTTATTGCCAGGCAACATGGTGTACCGCACCAATAAATGGCACCCACAAAAGTGTTTAAAGATTTGAACGCAATGCCTTGCAATGAAATACATTATAAAGAAAAACGAATACAATCTATCCGCCAGCAGCTAAAGTTTTTACTATCTTTACAACTTATTACCGCTTGAGCACTTGCCTGTAAAGCCATTAAACCGCTGCAGGTGCTATGCAAAAAAGCACAGTGGACGCGCATGGAAGGAATATTCATATTGATCGCAGAGGATGACGCTGATGATCGTTTTCTCTTACAAGCTGCATTTGAAGAAAATGGCTTCAAAGACAGGTTGCATTTTGTGGATAATGGTGTTGAAGTGCTTGAATACCTACAATCGCTCCTCACTACACAGGACGAAACGAAGCTACCCAGATTCATGCTGCTGGATCTGAACATGCCTAAAAAAGACGGGCGGGAAGTACTTAAAGAATTGAAACTACATCCTGAACTGAAAAAAATACCGGTGGTAATCTTCAGTACCACGAACAATGAGCAGGAGATGAGGCGCTGCTATGAACTGGGCGCAAACTCTTATATTACCAAGCCAAACAGCTTTGAAAATCTTTTAAAGACGGTAGCCGCGCTCAGGAGCTACTGGACACACCCTACTGATATGGCCGTTTAGCCTTCATTCCCAGGCTCTTTTGTTTTTCACAGGTCAAAGGGCATCATTTTTGTACAGTTTAGTGATAATGAAACCATTATCCCGGTGGGGAAAAATGCTTTGGTTTTTTTAAGAAAAGGTTCTTTAATTTGTTGGTATTGTAGTTACCTGCAACCATGTAATATTATACAGGGGCACGACCTAAAAACAAGACTTGTATGGATAATGGTAAGAAGGTTTTGATAATAGACGATGAGACTGATCTATGTTTACTGCTGAAAGGGTACTTTCTTCGTAAAGGGTATGAGGTATTCATATCGCATAGTCTTTATGATGGTATTGCAGCGGTGGAAGACATAAAGCCCGATATACTTTTCATAGATAATAACCTTCCCGACGGCGCGGGCTGGGAAAAGGTACCCCAAATATCGACAGCACATCCTGAAACATTTATTTGCCTGGTGAGCGCCTTCCATCCTGCGCCGCCACATATGCCGGCCAATGCGAAATATTCCCTTATCGAAAAACCGATAGGACTTGCCGACCTGGACCGGCAGTTCGCTTCGCTTTAAGCAAAGAGAAATAGAAAAAGCTATGTCGGAAAACATAGCTTTAAAATGGTTTAATAAACGTTGACTGGCCTTATACTGTGCCTCTCCTGATGAAGCCCAGCAATAAAGATACCACTGCCAGTACCAGCAAAATATGTATCAGGCCGCCAAGGTTCCAGACAAAAGCTCCCAGTAACCAGCCAACCACCAGGAGTACCGCTATCAAATACAATATAGAACGCATAAAAAATCGTTTTGGTTACTATATAGCTTAAAAAGACTGTGCCAACATGCAAAAGGTATCCTGCAACTATAATTCATTTATTGTGAATTGATATTTTGGGGTTAAATTTGCCGCCTCAACCGGCCCTAAAGGCCATAACATAACCAGAACAGCGCAATACAAACTCAAGGCTACAATGGAAGATTTTTCGTACGTAATGGCTTCTGACCCTGAATACATTGACTCTCTATACAACAATTTTATAAAAGACCCCTCAGCCATAGATCCTGAATGGAGAAAGTTCTTTGAAGGCTTCGATTTTGCGGTGGGTAAAGCCGGCATGAACGGCAGTACAGGTTCGGGTACATACAGCAGCGAACAGATCACAAAAGAGCTGAGTGTATATAAGCTGATCCGCGCATACCGTAAAAGAGGACACCTTGTAGCCACTACCAATCCTATACGCAAACGTAAAGACAGGCACGCACAACTGGACCTATCGCACTTTGACCTGGGCAATGCGGACCTGGATACAGAATTTCATGCAGGCAGCTCTATAGGGCTTGGGAAAGCCAAACTGCGCGATATAGTGGCCAAACTGCAAAAGCTATATGCCGGGAATGTGGGCATAGAATATACCTACATCAACGATATAGACGTGTGCAAGTGGGTAGGCACTACCTACGAAGAAATAATGCAAAAACAGTTCACCATAGCGGAACGCAAACGCATACTGCAAAAGCTGAACGAAGGGGTGATATTTGAGAAGTTCCTGCACACAAAATATATAGGGCAAAAACGCTTTGGCCTGGATGGTGGGGAGAGCACTATACCCGCGCTAGATGCTATGATCAACGAAGCGGCCGATGCTGGTGTAAAGGAAGTAGTGATCGGTATGGCACACAGGGGCCGCCTTAGCGTACTGGCCAATACTTTAGGCAAAACATACGAGCAGATATTCTCTGAATTTGAAGGCTATATGCCCCCGGATATGACAATGGGCAGTGGCGATGTGAAGTACCATCTTGGTTTTAATTCCGACGTTACAACGCCAAATGGGAAAAACGTGAACCTGCAACTGGCTCCCAATCCATCGCACCTTGAAGCGGTGGATCCCGTAGTGAGTGGTTTTGCAAGGGCAAAAGCCGATACCCTGTACGAAAATGAATATGACCGCATACTACCCATACTCATACATGGCGATGCGGCCGTGGCAGGCCAGGGCGTGATCTATGAACTGCTGCAAATGAGTAAACTGGCAGGTTATGAAACGGGCGGCTGCATACATTTTGTGATCAACAACCAGATAGGTTTCACTACCGACTTTGACGATGCCCGCTCAGCCGACTACTGCACCAGCGTAGCCTCTATGGTGAAAGCACCTGTACTGCATGTGAACGGCGATGACCCGGAAGCCGTGGTTAAAGCCTGCATACTCGCTGTAGCCTATCGCCAGCGCTACAACCAGGATATTTTCATTGACATGGTATGCTACAGGCGCTACGGGCATAACGAGGGCGATGAGCCTAAATTCACCCAGCCGCAGCTATATGCGATTATCGACAAGCACCCCAACGCACGCGAAGTATATACCAATTACTTGCTTGAAAAAGGTGAAAGCGATGCAAAAGACCTGGCGAAACAAATGGAAAAACATTTCTGGGACAACCTGCAAATGCGCCTGGATGAGGTAAAACAAAACCCGCTGCCCTACACCTACCAAAAACCCGAACTGCAATGGCGCAAGATGCGCATGGCAGCCGCCAAAGACTTTGAAAGCTCACCTAATACCGCGATCAATGAAGGAGACTTTAAAGAACTGGTATCAAAACTCATGCAATGGCCCGAAGGCTTCAAACCACTGCGCAAGGTTGCCAAGCTGTTGCAGGATAAAATAAAACTCTTTGAGAAAGACGGCAAGATAGACTGGGCTACCGGCGAATTGCTGGCTTATGCCAGCCTGCTGGCCGGGCAGCACGATGTGCGCCTGAGCGGCGAGGATGTAAAGCGTGGCACCTTTTCGCACCGCCATGCCGTGATATACGACGAAAACACAAATGCACCTTATAACAGGCTGGCACATCTGCGTGATAAGCAAGGCGATTTCCATATCTACAATTCATTGCTTAGCGAATTTGCGGTATTGGGTTTTGAATATGGCTATGCCATGGCCAACCCCGATAACCTGGTGATATGGGAAGCCCAGTACGGCGACTTTGCCAACGGCGCACAAACCATAATAGACCAGTACCTCGTAAGTGCAGAGCAAAAATGGGGCCTGATGAACGGCCTTGTACTGTTGCTGCCTCATGGCTATGAGGGCGGCGGCCCGGAGCACTCGAGCGCACGTATGGAACGGTTCCTGCAGATGAGTGCCGAGCACAACCTTATCGTTACCAACATCACCACCGCGGCCAATTTCTTTCACGGCCTGCGCAGGCAACTGGCGTGGCCATTCCGGAAACCTATGGTCAATTTTTCACCAAAGGCCAACCTGCGCCACGTACGCTCTTACTCCTCAATGGAAGAGTTTACTACCGGCGGCTTTAAAGAAGTGCTGGACGACCCCAATGTGAAAACAGCCTCTAAAGTAAAACGTGTATTGCTCTGCAGTGGTAAGATGTACTTTGACCTGAGCGAGAAACAACTTGCAGACAAAAGAACGGATATAGCCATAGTGCGGCTGGAACAGGTGTACCCTATGCCTATACAGCAGCTGCAGGCTTTGCGCGATAAATACAAGAAAGCTGAGTGGTATTGGGTACAGGAAGAGCCCCGAAATATGGGTGCCCTGCCTTATATATTGCAAAATCTGCAGGAATCGTTCCCAATGAAACACCTCAGCCGCCCTGCCAGTGCCTCCACGGCTACCGGCTATTCAAAGATGCACGCCAGGGAGCAGCAGAAGCTGGTGGAACAGGCCTTTGCATAGTAAATGAGGTTATATTGCTATGATCCGGTGTTTTATTGCAAACAGTACCAGGCCTGTCTTTGACCTGATGCTGAACTTTTCGAATATCGATTCCCTGTAGCCGTCTACGGTCCTGCGGTGCATCCCCATCTTATCCGCTATCTGCTCGTAAGTGTATTCCTCGGCATCGCACACGAGTAGCAGGAAGGCCATTTCGCGCTCCGTTAACTGCTCCAGTATCTTCTGTCTTTCGGCATCCGGGCTTTTCCGTTCTTCGGCTTGCAGGGCTTTTTGCAGCAATTCATTATGATAATACCCGGTACGTTTTATATCATCTATCGCTTTCTTCAACTCTTCGGCACTACAGCTTTTAGGCAGGTAACCCCGCACACCCAGCCTGAATAGCTCGATGATCATACGTTCTGTTGTGTCAATAGTAAGTATCAGTATGGGCGTAATATCGTTCAGTTCCCTCAGCCGCTTCACAGTTTCTTTGCCATGCATCACCGGCATAGCCAGGTCTACGATCAGCAAATCAGGCTGCTCAATGAAAGGATAATTGCGTGTAAGTTCCTGGCCATTATCAAATTCACGCAACACTTTATAATCACCCATACGCTCTATGAGCTCTTTTAGTCCCTTGCGCACCACTGTATGGTCGTCGGCTATATATATGGAAACCGCCATAGTAACAGATATTTAAGTATTTGCTTCCTGCAACATAAATATACTGCCTTTCCCTTCACATGCATCTATATGACATATTAAATTTGCCAGGCTTGCCCGCTTCATGATATTCATTAATCCCGACCCCCCGGCTGTCTTCAATTGCTGCTCCGCGTCAAATCCACTACCGTCATCCCTTACTTCAAGCCTGAAGCCACCTGTGCCTTTTAGAAACAAATAAATGTTTTTAGCCCCTGAATGTTTCATCGCATTGTTCAGTATCTCCTGGCATATACGAAAGGCCATTAGCTTTTGGTCTTTATTGAGTTTTGGCTCGGTATCATCGTGCTGCCAATGCATTGTGAACTTGCCTAAAGGTTCCAGCCTGGCCACCTCTGTTTGCATGGCCTTTAGCAAGCCTTCCTGCTCCAGTACATCATTATTCAGGCTTTTGGCCAATAGCCGCAATTGTTGTATCGTGCTTTGCAGTGTATCATCTATTGGCTTCAGTATATTTTGCAGTTCCGGTTTGTCCAGCCGGCCATGCTCCACCTGCAGGTGCATCACCGTCAGCATCTGCCCGATATTGTCGTGCAGTTCACGTCCCACATTTACCAGCACCTGTTCCTGCACCTCGTTAGTCACCGTACGCAACTCCTTCTCGTAATCGGCCTGTACCTGGGCTATTTTGGTTTCCTGTTGCAGGCGTTGCCTGCCTGCAATAAAAAGCGTTATAACGATACCTGCAGCCAATAGTAAAATAACCAGCGTCGCAACTACAACTGTAAGTACTACATCATTATTTCCCATCTGTTGGTTTCATTGACACTTTGGGTCTTTCATTCCGATATATCAAGAAACTAAGACCGATAATGAAGTAGCGAATAATATTCAGTATATCGTTAATACTATATAACCTTTCAGAAATATGCCTTTGCTTATTATTGAGATAAACGAGAAAGCCGAAATAAGGTATCATGCTACAATAATAGATTATAGTAGCGATAGAAAACAATTTGACAGACCTGGATATCTTTCCGAGCTCTCCCCTTACGAATGCCCTGAACAATATAAAAGCAAAGTACAGGCTTATGGCAATGCCGCCTATAATATAAGCCCAATTGGCAAATATCTTGAAGCCATTGTTTCTTATGCTGGCAACCCATAAACCGGAATAGCCTAGTAAAAGTATGCCTGTAAGCAGCCGCGCAGTATTGTTGATCGTATTAAAGCAAATAGTCCCTGCGGCTACTATATAAAGCATAAACTCAATCAGGATATAACTATTTGCCACCCAAATGTTATTATTGCTGTGCCGCCAGTATTGCAAATAGGTACCGAGACCATCCGCTGTTAAGGCAGCGAAAAGCTGCGCTAAAACAAGCCACTGTAACCACTTAGCCGATACGGCCGTGCTCAAACCGATTAAAAATGACAGCAGCAATATGGTATAATATGCAACAAACAAAGGTGATAGATAAGATAGTGGCTCCATAAACATGAATATCCACTAAATTACAAATTTCGCACATACCTCAACAACTATTTCATACCTTCATAAGTGCACCACTCACCGTATAAAAACTGAATTAAGGCAATTGCACTCAGTTATCTTTAATATCTGCCATCATTGGTGGTGGAACGAATATTGACTTTGAAGGTTTTAAATACACTGCACACCTTGGTGGGCACATAGAGCCAACATCGGCTGCCTGGTTATAAAATGAGGTTTCGCTGTTTGGTGTTCCGAGTCTTGCAATTATATTGCCTGAAGAATCCTCGTCTTTCATATACATCCATATGCCATGTGGCCAATTTACATTTGAATCCTGATGCATATAAGGCAGGTCAGACGAGCAACTCTGAAGACATACTACGGGATTTATGAACTCAGTTATTGCATCATTATGGTCATATAATGCCTTTATTTCTTTCCAGGGGAATGTGATGTTTTTAACAAATATATTTTTACCGGGATCAAGGCTGTTGAGGCTCACAGGTGTCTCAATAGGATTTTCTCTATACAGCAAGTTATTATAGTATAATTGGTCGAAATAGGCTGATGGCAATGTGGTAGTTACTAGGCCTGCAGTTGTAAGATCATAACGACAATAACTACCATGTGCGATAATATTATATATCTCCCTACCATCAGGGGTTTTACCGCTTAACTTTAATTCGCATAGTTCAATACATATAAACCACGCGCTGCTATCAGCATCAAACCTGTGTATAAACGTTAAGCCAACATCTTTCGAACCTATCCCCACTGCTTGCGCAAAAGCAACGATTACAGATTTCAGGCTGTTGTAATTTACGTTAAGTGAATTGGTAAAAGATTGATTTTGCACGAGGCTATAGTGCTGACTAAAACTATATGTTGCTGCAAAAAGTTCTGCTTGGGTTTGTACACCAGTATCTGGGTTTTGCATCGCAATCTTTTCTTTTTTGCTCATAATATTATCTTTTTTTATCAACACAAATTTTTGATTTTTTTTTAATAAATACAAGGGTGTTTTTCACGTATACATTTGCTAAAAGCACTTAATACAATTACAGTTTTTCACCTTTTCGCTACCTGGCATTTTCAGACTTTTGCATTGCAAATAAGCAAATTTAATGTCTTCAGAAGCAGACGACATTGATTTACTAACCAGAATCTCCAGGGCGTAATCATAGATTACGCCCCATTTTTTATATATCACACAAAAATCCCCCCTTCTGCCACACGTTATCTTTCAACTAATAAACCTAATTTTAATCCCTTCAAACACGAAACAATATCTGAGATATGAACAAGGCGTTCAACGTACTCATGGCTGCTGCAATATGCTTCGCAGCCTGTAACAACCCGCAAAAAGAAACTCCGCAAACAGAGAGCGCTCCCAAAAGCGATATACTGGTTGATGATATAGACAGCACCGTGAACCCTGCTGACGACTTCTTCGACTATGCCAATGGCGGCTGGATAAAAAAGAATCCCATACCAGGCGATGAAACAAGCTGGGGTATAGCCAAGCTGGTGCAGGAAGAGCTGTACAGCCGCCTGAAGCACATCAATGAAGATGCGCTGGCGAAAAATGAAAAAAGCGGTACCAGCCAGCAGATCGCCGACTTCTGGTACAGCGGCATGGATACAACATCCATAGAGCAGAAGGGCCTTGAGCCGCTTGCAGGGGAACTGAGCAAAATAAATGCCCTGCAAACACCGAAGGATATAATGGCTTATACAGCCCATATGCACACCTATGGTGTAGGGGTGTTCTTTGGTGAGGGCGTAGGGCAAGACCTGAAGGCCAGCGACGTGAATGCTTATTATATGTCGCAGGGGGGCTTGGGTATGCCCAACAGGGATTATTATTTCAATACTGATGCACGTACCACCAAAGTGCGCCAGGCATATCCCGGCTATGTGGCCACTATCTTCAGGCTGATGGGTGCCGACAGCAACCTCGCCAATAAAAAAGCGGCGGCTGTAATGGCGCTGGAAACGAAACTTGCAAGATCATCGCGCAAACTTGAAGACCTGCGCGACCCCTATAAGAACTACCACAAAATGGCCATCAGCAGCCTCAATAAAATTTCATCGCACATTGACTGGCCGCAGACCCTGCAGCAGATAGGCGTGCAGCATGTGGACAGCGTGATCGTTGGCCAGCCCGAATTTTACCATACACTCGATGAAGTGATAGCGAAGGAAAATATAGCTACGCTGAGGGACTATATGGCCTTTCATCTCGTCTCCGACTTTTCCGCTTACTTAAGCAAACCATTTGTTGATGCACACTTTGATTTTTACAGCAAGACCCTGCGGGGTGCTGAGCAGCAACGCCCCCGCTGGAAGCGTGTACTGGATAGTGAAGAAGGTGCTATAGGCGAAGCGCTGGGCCAGCTCTTCGCCAAAGAGTATTTCAATGAAATGGCCAAGAAACGTTATGAGCTTATTGTAGAGAACGTACGCACTGCTTATAAGAACAGGATGGAAAAGCTGGACTGGATGAGCGACAGCACCAAACAAAAGGCCCTGCACAAGCTGGCCACCATCCACAAAAAGGTAGGCTACCCGGATAAATGGAAAGATTTCTCGGCCCTGAAAATAGACCGTGGTCCCTATGCGCTCAATATGATGCGCGCTAATGAATGGTGGAACAACTATTCGCTCAATAAACTGGGTAAGCCAGTGGACCGCGAGGAATGGGACATGACCCCACAAACATATAACGCCTATTACAACCCATCGAACAACGAGATCGTATTACCTGCAGGCATCTTCACCGTACCCGGCTACAGGGACGAAGAGCTGGATGATGCACTGGTATATGGTTATGCTGCTGCATCGACAGTAGGCCACGAGATAACACATGGCTTTGATGATGAAGGCCGCCAGTATGACGAGAATGGCAACCTGCGCAACTGGTGGAGCAAAGAGGACGAAGAACAGTTCAATAAACGTGCAGCGGTATTGGTAAAACAGTTCAATGCATTCACGCCTGTCGACTCACTGCACATAAACGGTAAAGCTACCCTGGGCGAGAACCTCGCCGACCTGGGCGGCATACTCATAGGCCTCGACGCATTCAAGATGACCGAAACGTATAAAAAAGGGGAAAAAATCAGCGGCTTTACACCTGTGCAGCGTTTCTTCCTCGGTTATTCCCTGGGCTGGCTCTATTCGCAGCGTAAAGCAGAACTGGCAACCCGTCTGCTCACCGATGTGCACTCACCGGCCAAATATCGTGTGAATGGACCCTTCCCGAATGTACCTGAGTTTTATGAAGCATTTCATGTAACACCGGCCAACAAAATGTATATCGCCGATAGCGCCCGTGTAAAATTGTGGTAAAATATTTGTTGCTTAAGCCGAAGCTTCCCAGCTTTGGCTTAAGCTTTCCAAAGCCTCCTCATTACCGGTTATACCGGCAAGCCTGCCGATAACACGTTCCACCAAAGCATCGGGGCAGGAAGCCCCTGAGGTTATCATCACCTTTAGCGGACGGGTAGCAGGCAGGTAATGATCACTTTCCTGCTCTGTATGTGTATGCAGGTCGAAGTGCCTGATAGTGGATGCCGACATGAGGCAGTCCTCATCTTTGATAAAGTAAGTAGGCAATTTCTGTTCGCATAGTTCCACCAGGTGCGATGTGTTGGAGCTGTTGTAGCCGCCTATCACCAGGGCCAGGTCGGCATCGGCCTCAAGCATACCCTGCACGGCCCCCTGGTTGTCATTGGTAGCATAGCAAAGCGTATCGCGCGTATCGGCAAAACGGGATGAAACATCATCCTGTAGCCCATACTGCCTCCTGACCACCTCTTTCAGGTAATCGGCGATCGCCTGTGTTTCGCTGGCCAGCATCGTGGTCTGGTTCACCACACCAATACGCTGCAGGTCTTTTGCCACATCGAAGCCTTCGGAATACTGGTCCTTAAAATCGGTATAGAACTGCTCTGCAGCTAATTCCCCTTTTATATAGCGGGCAAGGTGCTGCGCCTGTTCCATATCTTTTACCACTACGGTAGGCGTATTGGCCTTACTGTGTGAGAATGTGGCCCTTGTTTCTTCGTGCCGGGGCTTGCCATGTACTACTATTGTATAACCGTCCTTGCCTATCTTTTCAGCGCGGTTCCAAACCTTCTCTACAAAGGGGCATGTGGTCTCGTAGCGTGTCGGTTCTATGCCTTTCTCACGAAGCAGTTGTTCCAGTTCCAGCGTGGTGCCGAATGCCGGGATGATCACAATATCATTGCTATCCAGTTCATCCCAGCCCATCAGCATTTTACCGCCTGTATCCATAATGAAATGCACCCCCAGCGCCTGCAGATCGGCATTCACCCCGGGGTTATGTATCATTTCGCTAAGCAGGTACACGCGCTTACCCGGGTTTTCAGCTACAGCACGGAATGCGATCTCTATGGCATTCTCCACACCATAACAAAAACCAAAATGCCGGGCAAGGATCACCTGCAATGAACCGAGCTGCAATACAGTTGGCGTAAAATCCTTCTTCATCTTATCCGCAGCCTTACGTTTTTGCTTTATAGCAGCTATTAAAGGGCTGCGGTAATGAACAGGAACATCGAACGACTTCATAAATACGCTGCAAAGGTACAACTAAGGAGAGAATTACTTTTCAGCCTGCCGTGCAGAAAGGTTAATAAATATAAAAAAGGTAACTTACGGGTATTGTACACTAAAATATTACCTTATGAGAATACTCTTTACAATTCTTTTTCTTTCATTCAACATAAGCACATTCGCACAGATCACCTGGTCGGCACCTGTAGCAGTGGCCACGAATACTTATAGCAACCTGCACCCTCGTATTACGCTGGATGGTAATGGCGACCCACTGGTATTATGGGGCAATTCCGGTGCTAAAAAGACCTACTTATCCCGCTGGACAGGAGCTGCATTCAGCACCCCGGCCACAATAAATCCCGCTTCAATACCCGTGTTCGCCGCATCATGGGCCGGGCCGGATATTGCGTCGCACGGCGATACAGTATATGTGGTGTTCAAGCAAACACCTGAAGACACCAATCATATATATATAGTGCGCTCGACCGACGGGGGACAAAACTTTGCCGCCCCTGTGCGTGTGGATAGTTTCGTGCTTGATAGCGCTACCCGCTTCCCAACCGTTACGACCGATGTGTCAGGCAACCCTATAGTGGCATTCATGAAATTTGACAACACCTTCATGAACGCCAAATGGGCGGTGGCAAAATCAACAGACATGGGCAATAGTTTCAGCCCCGATGTAAGGGTAAGTAATTTTGCCGGTGGCGATGTATGCGATTGCTGCCCCGGCCATATCCTCAGCTCAGGCAACAACACTATTGTCACCTACAGGAATAACCTCTCCAATATCAGGACCATATGGTCGTCTTTCTCTACAGACAATGCAGCAACATTCAATAATGCTATCGAGACCGATACCACTAACTGGATGGTGATGGCATGCCCTTCGAGTGGCCCTGATGCAATATTGCTGAACGACAGCATATACACCGTATATATGAGCGGGGCAAGCGGCAGCTCAAGAGTGTATCTCAATAAAAGCGTAGCCAGCACACAGCAGGCCATTGCCTGCATGCCGCTTACCGGAAATTTTGCTGGCCTATCGGCTCAAAACTACCCAAGGATAGCCCATGCGGGCACTGCAGCAGCAATAGCCTGGAAAGAGAATGCCAATACTACAACAAGGATATGCCTGAAATTTTCCGACTCCATCACAGGGGGTTTCTCCTCCGCCTACGATACCATTGCATCAGGCTCCGTTGAGAATGCAGATGTGGCTATGAGCGAAGGTGTGGTACATATAGTATGGGAGGATGACAATTCAGGTAAAGTGATGTACAGGAAAGGCACTTATCCACTACCCGTATCAGTACAAAATATTGCCGCAAATACAAAACCAATAAAGGTATTCCCCAATCCTGCACACAGCTATTTCTCATGCAGTAACGACATAGGCGCTGTTACAGCATGCACCCTCATTGATAACGGGGCTAAGAAAACCGAAGTAACTCCCGTTTTTACCAATGGGGGCTGGAGGATATCCTTAGCAGGTATAGCACAAGGTATCTATACGGTGATCTTACAAAACCGCGAAGGTCAAAAATATTCATCAAAGCTGCTGGTAGAATAAGCAATAAATAAAGCCCCGCAAAAGCGGGGCTTTATTTATTGAAGTAATATTTTTCGGACCAGCCTGTCCCTGCCGTTTGACAAGGTGAAATAATAAAGCCCCCGCCGCAAATGGGTCGCATCGTACTGAAACGAGACCTTGCCGGCAGACGGAAGGTTGTACTCTTTTTCATCAACCTCCTGCCCCAACATATTCATGATCTTTAACACAGCAGTACCGCTAACTGCTGCTGAAAAATCAAAGTTAACTATCGCACTGGCGGGATTGGGATAAACGGATAGCCCTCCTGTTGTCGTTACATGGGCAACACCCGTTGCTGAACACAGATTACTGGCCGCGTATTCCCATGTGCTCACATGCGGACTAAGTATTTTAAGAAATGTATCCTGGTATACCCTCCTGTCGGGGCATATCATGTAAAAAGTGGGATAATATGATATAGCATAGCCATTCCTGAAGCTGCTGAGTGCCGCACCCTGTGGCGGGTCGATAATGGTATAGGCCGCACCCTGCACCCAATCGCCCTGGGTATTGGTGCCCGATCCGTGCAAGTCCGCAGAGTCGGTACCTGCATCTGCCTCTATCAATATTATTTTCCAATCTCCCCCGGCAGGCTGGTCATGCAGCTGGTATATGCTATCAAGCGTACCGCTGTTATGATAATCCCAGCAAGGCACACACCAGGTGGCAGATATATCCAGCACTACATACCTACCCTGGTCGAGGTAGCTATACAGGTTTTGGGGGTTGCCATTGATATCTGTAAATGTAAAATCGGGCGCTATGGAGCCATCTGCAAGCTGCGCAGGGGCCTTCCACGCACAGGACAAGAAGCAAAACAATATGCAGCACAAGTATTTCATAAAGCCTTATAAAATTAAGGCAATTCCGCAAAACATCAGCCCTTCACCTTACTTACTTTTACATCCATATCCTGTTTCACCTGCATAATACCTGTAGTAATAATAGTATCTCCCTGTTGAAGACCTTGCAATATCTGTACCTTATCATTGGTACGTGTACCGGTGATCACGGTTACCAGGTTGGCCTTCCCATTCCTGACGAGGGCCACTTTTTTATCACGGGTGGTGGGTATAACTGCCTGCGAAGGAATGAGTATGGCATTGTTAGTCACATCGAAGGGGATCATTACATGGGCAAAAGAGCCGGGCAACAACTTAACATCCGGGTTAGGCACTATGGCCCGCACCCTGATGGTTCTTGTAGCGGCATTTGCAGAAGGATCTACCGCTGCAATAGTACCTTTTAAAGTATCCAGGCTGCCTGACACGGAAAACATGACTTCTTTACCATTATAAACAGCACTCTTATACTGATCGGGCACATTAAAATCCATTTTCAGGGGATGTGTTTGCTGTAATGTGGCTACCACTGTAGACGGGGAAACGATGGCCCCCATACTCACATTCCTGATACCTATGGTACCATCGAAGGGGGCGAGTATCGTATATTTCCTGAGTTGTGCTTCCTCATAAGCTATGTCGGCATCTATCGACTGTATCTGTGTAGTGGTGCTTTCATAGTCCTGCTTGCTGATACCGCCGATGCGCAACAACTCTTCCTGCCGCTGTTGTATCTTCACCTGTAGTTCGCGCTGGGCTTTTGACTTCTGCACCTGCGCCCTTATATCGGCATCATACAGCTGCAATAGTCTTTGTCCTTTTGATACATGCGCACCTTCTTTAAAATTGATACTTGTTATACGGCCCGATACTTCAGGATGTATCTCCACCTCTTCATTGGCTATCAGGGAGCCACTAGCTACATATTCATCACGAAAAGGTTGTGGTATAACTACATATCCCTCAGCTACCAGGCTTTTGGGTCCCTGTTTTTTTGCCGATGCGTCACTTTTATCATCTTTACAACCGGTAGCAATAATGGCGGTAAGGCTTATAAAAAAAATATGGCGGTATAAGTTCATTATGTGTTTTTAATAAATAAATTACAAACGCATTGCTCAAAAGCCAACAAATGTACTAAGATAAAGGAATGGAAACATGATGATGACGAACGGGCCTTATAAAAAAAGGTTAATTATCTTATCGGTCACCATTATAGCTGCCGCGGTCATACCATACATTTTTTCTGTGTCGTCAGCCGGCATAGCGGCTTATAGCACATATATATTCCGTCCAGTACAGCACTTACGCAATAAAGTGTTTAGTTATATACCTTTTAGTGCAGGTGATGTACTTTATCTTTTGCTTGGGGTCTCATTACTTGCGCTTATAGCAAAATGGATATTTATTATAATTCGCATTGCCCGCTACAAAGAAGATCTGATCACATCGCTCATCCGCAGCCTGTTGGCAGCCGCACTTATTTACCTTTTGTTCTTCATTGGCTGGGGAGGCAATTATAACCAGCCCCCCCTCAGCGATTCATGGCAACTGGAAGATACCAGCTTACTGAATAATGCTAAGCTCTATGCTTTCGACAGTAGCCTCGTTGACCGGCTTAACCAGTATGCACCCGCGTATCATCCCCTGCATTTTGGGGAAGCAGGCCGGCGCGCGGCAACCTACTACCGGGAATACAGTGACCTGCACCCGGCACTCAGCGGGCTTAAGGTAAAACCTGCTTTATACGGCAACCTGCTGGAGTATATGGGGGTGCAAGGCTATTACAATCCTTTTACCGGGGAGGCACAGGTGAACAGTAACTTACCCGCATTTGTACTGCCCTTTGTGATATGTCATGAACTGGCCCACCAGGCAGGCATAGCTGCCGAAGATGACGCTAACCTGCTGGCATATGCCATCGGTACACGAACTGAAGACAGCACATTCAGGTATTCCTGCTATTTCAATTTGTGGCTCTATGCACATAGCAGGCTTAAAATGGAAGACACGAGCCTTGCGCGTGAACTGTATAAAAAACTCAACAAAACCAGCATTACCCATCTCGATACGCTCAGGGCTATCAACAGGCGCTACCGCAGCAAACTGAGCCGCTACAGCAACGATTGGTATGACAGCTACCTGCGCTTTCATCATGTAAAAGATGGAATAAAAAGCTACGATGATGTGGTGCAAAGTGCTTACGCCTGGGAGCAGCTTTACCGGAACAAGCACGATCTGCCCGTGCATATACCCTAGCCCCTGTACTCACCCCACAGGCCACGCAGCACATCAGCTATTTCACCCAGTGTGCAAAGGTTTTCTACAGCATCAATCACAGCAGGCATGAGGTTTTCAGTGGTCTCTGCCTTTTCCCTGATCGTGTCAAGACATGCCATTGCTTTTGCATTATCCCTTTTCTCACGCAAGGCCTTTAATTTTTCAGATTGCAGCTGGCGGATAGAATCATCTATCTTTAGTACCGGGGTATCGCTTACATCCTTCGACTCGAATTTATTTACGCCGACTATTACTTTTTCGCCGCTTTCTATGTCCTTATTATACGCATATGATGAGCGTGCTATCTCTTCCTGTATAAAGCCCTGCTCTATGGCCTTTACCGCTCCGCCCATCACATCTATCTTTTCTATCAGCTTCCAGGCAGCAGCTTCCACTTCATTGGTAAGCGTCTCCACGTAGAAGGAGCCTGCCAGTGGGTCGACTGTATTCGTAGCGCCGCTTTCATAAGCTATGATCTGCTGGCTGCGCAAGGCAATAGTAGCCGCCTCTTCTGTAGGTAGCGACAAGGCCTCATCATAGCCATTGGTATGCAAAGATTGTGTGCCGCCCAGCACAGCGCTCAGTGCCTGCAGGGTCACGCGTACTATATTATTCTTTGGTTGCTGGGCCGTGAGTGTACTGCCCCCTGTCTGCGTGTGGAAACGCAGCATCTGCGCTTTAGGGTCGGTAGCGCCCAGCGAACTTGTGATCTGCGCCCACATACGGCGCGCAGCGCGGAATTTGGCTACCTCTTCGAACAGGTCGTTATGTGCATTAAAAAAGAAGGAAAGGCGCGGTGCAAATACATTTATATCCAGGCCTTTCCGGATGGCCGCTTGTAAATAGGCCTTCCCGTTAGCCAGGGTAAATGCCAGTTCCTGCACTGCATCAGATCCGGCCTCGCGGATATGGTAGCCCGATATGGATATCGTATTCCATTTAGGCACCTCTTTACTGCAATATTCAAATATATCCGTTATCAGCCGCATCGAGGGGCCGGGGGGGTATATATATGTACCCCGTGCAGCATATTCTTTTAAAATATCGTTTTGTATCGTACCGGATATTTTTTTGATATCCGCACCCTGCTTTTTGGCAAGGGCAATATATAAGGACAGCAGGATGAAGGCCGTGGCATTAATGGTCATAGAGGTGGATATATCCTGCAACTTTATGCCTTTGAAGAGCAGTTCCATGTCCTCCAGCGAATCGATAGCCACCCCTACTTTGCCTACTTCACCCTCAGCCATGGCGTGGTCGGAATCGTAACCGATCTGGGTAGGCAGGTCGAAAGCCACCGACAGGCCCATAACCCCCTGGCTCAGCAGGTAATGATATCTTTTGTTCGATTCCTCGGCCGTACTGAAGCCCGCATACTGGCGCATGGTCCAGAGGCGGTCGCGGTACATGGCGGCATGCACCCCCCGGGTAAAGGGGAATTCGCCCGGCTTTTCCGTCATGGGCACAGGCTCGCAGTACAATTGCTTTATTTCGATACCCGAATCCGTTATTATCTTTTTATTATCCACTATTATTATGCTTTATTATGCCTGCGCACCATAAGAGAGTACACGTTTCGCCTCATCATTGATCACCTGCAGGGCTATATCCGTAGGCAATGCACTTTCCGTGGTCAGCACATAGTCCACTATTTTCACATGCAATTCTTTGGCCGGTGCATCCGGGGGCAATTGCTTGGCTATATGGCTTATCATATTCAGTTCCTGCTCCTTCACTGTCTTTACAGTGCTCCATACTTCTTTAGATACATATATCTGCTGCGACAGGTTATGTTCAAATTCGGTACGTATAGTGAGCAGCAATGCCTGTTGCAGGTCGTTTACGGTCATGCCCGGTACATATACCCGGGGCACCAGTTGACGGGGGTGCATACGCTCGGTAAATAATGCAAGGCGCTCATAAGCCTGCAGGCGCAGGGGTATGGTAACATTCTGGGTTTCGTGCAGCAAGGCAAACTGCTTACGCTTCAGCTCATTCACCAGGAAACGCTTTACAATAAGATAGCTGCTGAGCAGTACCACTATAGCAGGCACGGTATATTTAACAATTTCTAAAATGGTCTCCATGAAAATTAAATTGAACGGCAAAATAAGCGATTTATCGCGACAAATAACTGCGGCTTAACCCATATGGCATAGTTTTTAAAGGATTGATATAAAACTCAATAACATTTCTATGGAAGCCAACGAACAAGTAACCGAACTGCTTAACGACCTGGTTAAGATAAATAATGACCGTATTGCCGGTTATCGCCGCGCAATCAATGAGGCCAAAGACCTGGATATAGATCTTAAGAGCGTATTTGAAGGTATGGTGAGCCAAAGCGAGCAATACAAACAGGACTTAGCAGGATGCATCAATGAATTTGGGGGCATTCCTGAAGACGACACTACCGCAGCAGGTAAAATTTACAGGGCGTGGATGGACGTAAAAGCAAAATTCACCGGCAGCGACCGCAAAGCGATACTGGAATCATGCGAATTTGGTGAAGATGCTGCACAGCGTGCGTATGATGCAGCACTTGCCGCAGACGTGCCATTGCCCGAAGCATGCCGCACATTGATAGCTGAGCAACAGGTCGCTTTAAAAAATTCGCACAATGCCATCAAAAAATACCGCGACTCATACAACGCGGTTTAATACCGGTAACTTATACAATAACCATAAAACAACAACAACATGAAGTCGATTAAAGTCTTGATCACTGCCTTTTGCGCATCCACATTGCTAATGTTTGGTACCAGTTCCTGTAACAATACAGACAACGGATCTGCTGCCGACTCAACAGCCACACTTGGTGAAAAATTATCGGCTGCAGCCGATAGTGCCAAAGCTGCACTGACCCCTGATCCAAACAAAAGCTTCACACAGGATGCCTCATCAGACAATACCAAAGAACTGGCTTGGCTGCAAGCCGGTGTAGACCATGGCAGCAGCCGCGAATTGAAAGCACATGCCAAAATGATGATCGCTGACCATCAAAAACTGGCTGATGCATTATCGGGCTATGCTACGCAAAAAAGCATAGAACTGCCCAGCGTGGACACTACAGGCATTGCTTCGCTATCGGAAAAGCCCGGTAAAGACTGGGATAAAGCCTGGGTGGACAAAATGGTGGAAGCCCACCAGGACGCTATCAACAAATTTGAGAGCGCACAAAACTCTGTGACCGATCCTGAGTTGAAAGGCATTGTTGACAATACATTGCCTACCCTGCATAAGCATTATGATATGATGAAGCAAATGCAGGATAAGATGAAGTAATTACCCTTTCTAAATAAAGATCACTATTAAAACGAAGAACCGGCCCAAATGGGCCGGTTTCTTATTTATCGTAGAAGCATTTCTACATTTCACGCGATTACGAATAACCAATAACGATATGCAAAGGGGAGCGAAAAAATAAAATCAACCTAAAGCACTGATTTTCAACACCAAACGTTTTTAACAATCCCTGTGCAGCAAACTGGCAGTATATTTTCTATACTTAAGTAAATAAAACAACAAAGCTATGTGGACACAGGAATATAATAAGCCCAATGACAAACCGGCCTTTATGAATACACTTACATCGTGTGTGAATAAAGTGACCAAAGATGGCTATACGGATAATTTTAAGGTTACAAAAGAAGGTTTGTATTCATCACAGAAAGAAAAACATTTTAAACCCGAAGAAGTACAAGTGATCAACTTTTACCGCTTTGAGGGCCAGTCTGACCCGGCCGATAATGCTATCATGTATGTGATAGAAACTGCAGAAGGCCAAAAAGGTATACTGATAGATGCCTATGGCCCATACGCTGATGAAAAGGTAAATGCCTTCATTAAAGCGGTGGAAGACATCAATAAAAAAGTGGATAAATCGGATAAAAAATTCACTGCATAAAAAGCTGTTAATATAGCCGGTAAGTTACATGTTAGGTAACTGGCCGGCTATTCTTCGATAGGGAAGAATAATTTGAATGTAGCGCCCATTTCAATGTGCCCATGAGCAAGTATATGCCCCTCATGATTGGTCATGATCCTCTGGCATATGGCAAGGCCAATCCCCTTCCCCTCATATTGAGCCTCACCATTATGAAGGCGCTGGAATATGCGGAATAACTTATAGCCAAATTTATTATCGAAGCCAATACCATTATCAGCTATAGTAATGCGATAAAAGTGCTTTTTAGCAAGATTGGCATTTATTTCGGCCAGTTCTTCACCGTTCACTTCCTCACTGGTGACAGATATCTCCGGCGGAATATTTTCTTTTGCAAACTTGATGGCATTGTCCAGTAAGGCCTTGAACAGTATGCTGAGCTGCTCCAGGCTGCCTTTTACCTTTGGCAGATCCCTACTGTTGATGCTTGCGTGCTTTTCTTCTATTTTGGCGTCCAGGTCGTTAATGACATTTCGCAGCACTATGTTAAGGTCTACGCTTTCCTTTTTAATATCTTCTTTAGTAAGGCTGGTCAGGTTTACCAGGTCTTCTATCAGTTCCTGCATGCGGCCTGCAGCATCATTCACTTTTTCCATGGTGGCCTTGCTCTCATCATCCATACTGTCTTTCTTGAGCCATACCAGGCGGTTGCTGAATACCTGTATCTTCCTCAGCGGCTCCTGCAGATCATGCGATGCAGCATAAGCGATCTGTTCCAGTTCCGTATGCGACCGCCTCAGGTCCAGCACTTTTACCTGCAACTGCTGCTGGTAGCCAATACGTTTTTTAAATTCACGCAACATAAATATGAACAGCAATATAGTAATGACGCTGAACACAAAAAGCAGGTATTTCAAGGCATCAGCTGTTATCCGTTGGTAAAACTTCCTGCTCTGGGCCCGCTCACTCAATAGTTTGTTCTCCTGTTCGTGCATGGCCTTTAGCTTTTCCATGCATTTCATCATCGTCTGCCGGCCTTCGTAATAATAAGATGATGGGGCCCGGTCATGCGCCGAATCGGCATAGATCACATTGCTCCTTATAAAGGCGATCCTGTCGGCCAGGTACGTTTTTATGAGTATGATATTCTTTTGTTGCTGTAAATTGTCCTTTGTAAGCAACTTGATCCTGTCTGCTATTGGGTACAGACTATCCATATGCCGGTACAGGCCGTTAAGATATACGGTATCATGGGTAAGCATGTAGCCGCGCTCTGTTTTGTCAATGTCCTTGATCTCTCCTTCCAGCTTATATAGCTGGTCTATTATTTTCTGGGAATGATCTACCTGGTCGGAATACCGGATAAGTGTATCGAACTGCTGGAGCGAGAACAGGGAAAGAATAGCCATTATCGCGAATGATATGGAAAAGGCAATAATGATAAAACGCATTCTTTTTTTCATCGGCAGCAATCAAATTTCTACATTTTTGTAGAATATATTCCTCAGGCTATAGCGTTTGAAAGGTTAAATTAACAAAACTCTTCGACATACACAAGCCTCAAATACATCATAATTCATTGATTTTTAGAAAAATACAATGATTTCTAAAAAAAATTTGCCTGTTTATTGATATCTGGCTCCAAGGTTGTTTTAGAGAGGGTACACCATGCAAAATCCATAATCTTATGATCTCACAGCAACAGACACAGAAACAGCAGTTAAAGATACTGCCCCAGCAGATACAATTATTGAATTTATATTTCCTGAACACGATGGAACTGGAGCAGCGCATTAAGAATGAACTCGATGAAAACCCATTTCTTGATGCGACAGTTGAAGAACCCAATGACGAAATCAATGAAAAACCATCGAAAGACACTGTGGCCGACTTCGAGGATTGGGACGAGCACGGATATGACGATGTGCCCGATTACAAGAACGAATACAGCAATTTTTTCGCTGCGGAACAATGTCCGGAACGGCCAATGGCATGTTATACAGATTTTAAAGCCGATGCCAAGCAACAATTGAGGTTGCTCGACATGCCTGAAGAAGATCTGGCCCTTTGTGAATATCTTATTGACATCCTCGCCAGTAATGGCCTTATGGACCGCCCCCTGCAGGAAGTGGCCGACGACCTCTCATTTCATATGAAGAGCATTGTAGATGTTGATACAATAAAAAAAGGTCTTGCAATAGTACAGACACTTGATCCTGTTGGCATTGGCGCCTGCAGCATACAGGAATGCCTCCTGCTGCAATTAAAGAACATGAACAGTGAACTGCCGAATGTAAAAAACGCACGGGAGCTTGTAGAACATCACTACAACGACCTTATGCACAGGCAATTTGAAAAGATACACCACGCCCTGAACGTAAACGAAGAAGAGCTGAAACAGGTACTGAACCTGCTGGGATCCCTCAACTTTCACCCGGTGGTAGAAAATGCTACGGGTATTGAGCCTAAAAACACCATCATACCCGACTTCCTCATCACACGCCACGGCGATAAGGTACTTGTTGACCTCTACTCAAGCAGGGGCGGCAATGTATTCGTGAACCAGAGCCTTTATGACCAGCTGTCTGGCCAGGTGAGCCAGCGCGACAGGCAGGCAAACCAATATATAAAGAGCAAACTGCAATCGGCCGAATGGTTCGTAAATGCTGTTAAGCAACGGGAAGGAACTATGCTCAGTATCATGAAATGCATTGTGCAGATGCAGCGCGATTATTTTATGGATGGTGATATACATTTACTCAAACCCATGGTACTTCGTAATGTATCAGACCTTACCGGCCTTGATATATCTACTATCTCGCGTATAACAAGCAATAAATATGCAGATACGCACTTTGGCCTTGTGTACCTGAAAGATCTCTTCAGCGAAGGTATAGCTGATAAGAAAGGCGTGGTGATCAGCAATAAGGTGATACAATCGGTAATTGAGGAATCGATAGCAAAAGAAGACCGCCAGCATCCTTATACCGACCAGCAGCTTGTAAATATCCTCTCATCACAGGGTTATAATATAGCGCGCCGTACAGTGGCTAAGTACAGGGAGCAAATGCAGATACCCATAGCCCAGATACGAGCGGTTTGGGCGTAATTTTTAGTATATTAGGCATTCTTAATTAACACACAACAACTGAGAAATATATGAGTAAAATACTGGTAATTGATGATGATAATGATATGTGCCTGTTGCTCAACAGGTTCCTGGAGCGTAATGGTTATGATGTGGCTACAGTGAACAGCGGTAAAAGTGCTATAGACTGGATGAAAAAAAACAAGCCCGATCTTGCGCTTTGCGACTTCCGTCTCGAGGATATGACCGGTGCTGAACTGTTGGGCAAAATAAAAGAAATGCACTCCGAAACGCCTGTCATCATCATTACAGGATACAGCGATGTAAAAGATGCTGTCGAGGTAATGAAACTGGGCGCATTCGATTATGTCACCAAGCCACTTTTCCCTGACGAAATATTGCTCACCATCAAGAAAGCACTTTCAGGCGATAGTAGCGGTGAAAAAGGCCCTTCTAAACCTGCTGCACAAAAAAACACCTCAACTGCCGCAACAAGCGGGAAGGCCAAAATGCCCGGCAATGAGAACTATATACTCGGCGACACTCCCGAATTCCTGAATATCATCAAACAAATAGACCTTGTGGCGCCCACCAATTACAGCGTCATTATATATGGAGAAAGTGGTAGTGGTAAAGAAGTGATAGCCCAGCAGATACACCAGAAGAGTAAGCGTGCCGATAAGCCATTCGTGGCTATCGACTGTGGTGCATTGTCAAAAGAGCTTGCAGGCAGCGAACTTTTCGGCCACGAGAAGGGTGCTTTTACCGGTGCCCTGAACCAGAAGATAGGCAGCATGGAGATAGCCAATGAAGGCACTATCTTCCTCGATGAAATAGCCAACCTGTCATATGACATACAGGTATCGCTGCTGCGTGTGGTGCAGGAAAGAAAGATAAGGCGTGTTGGCGGCAATAAAGATATAGAACTTGACGTGCGCATAATCGTGGCCAGTAACGAAAGGCTGTGGGATGCAGCACGTAACGGCAAATTCCGCGAGGACCTCTACCACCGTTTCAATGAATTCAGTATAGAAGTGCCCCCGCTGCGTGAAAGAGAAAAAGACATTATGCTATTCGCTAACCACTTCCTGGAACTTACCAACAAGGAACTGGACAAAAATGTAAAAGGCTTTTCAAAAGAGGTGGAAGATATCTTCAATAACTATGTATGGTATGGCAACCTGCGCGAACTGAAGAATGTGGTGAAGCGCGCTACCCTGCTTACCGATGGCGACTATGTATCTATAAAATCATTGCCTTTTGAGATCACTAATTTTCACAGGCTGCAATTTGATACGCCCGTGGCAGCACGTAAAAGCCCTGTGGAAAATGAACAAAGTAGCCCCGGCAATTATGAGAACAAGCTGAAAAGCGCCAACCTGGACGCAGAATATGAAGTGATACTGGATGCCCTGAAACAGGCAAACTTTAATAAAAGTAAAGCTGCCAAGCTCCTGAATATAGACAGGAAGACCCTATATAATAAAATGAAGCAATTCAAAGCTTTCAATATTGATTAACCGGCCGGCAGACGGCAAATACAGGCATACGCGCCCCTGAAATGAAATGTCCGATATCTTAAAAAGTTTGCATCACGAAGATACTTTTGCCCGCGATATACTTTCGTCCGGGCCGGGCTCCGTGATCGTTATCAGCTACGAAGACCTTCATTTGCATTATTGCAATAAGCAGTTTGAGCACACTTTTGTAGGTAATAATACAGATACATCCTCCTTTGCGACTTTTCTTTCAGAAGAACAGCAATTGAGATTGAAAACCCAAATGGAGCTGGCAAAAAAGTATCCGGACACGCAAAATAAATATGCCATTTATTCCATAAAAACTGCCGAAGGTAATTATCGGTCGTTCTACATTTACGCAGCCCCGGTAAAGAGCAGCAAACAAAGTGCTGCTGAACTTTACCATGTACTCTTACTACCCGACCTATCGAAATGGCCCGTACCATTTATATCCTTCGATACCAGGGACCTTTTCCTGGAACAATTCAATAATGATCAGTTTGGCACTTTTGAATGGATCATACCTGCCGACAAGGTATATTGGTCGGAAAGGTTGTACGATATTTTCGAGATGACCGACCGCGAGACCCTGTTAACACGAGCTTTGCTTGCATCATACATACATCCTGACGACACGGCTAATGTAAACGAGTTCCTAAGCAACATTTTAAAAAGCAGCAAGCCGGGCAATATAAAAGCAAAAGTATTGACCCAAAAAGGGAACATAAAGATCATACAACTGATTGCGGAACCGTTAAAAGCTAAAAACGGCCGGCCCTTCAAGCTGGTAGGCAGCGTGCGCGACATTACCGAACAATACCGGATAGAAGAAGACCTGAAGCGTAATGTTACAGAACTGAACAGGTCGAACAGGGAACTGGAAGAATTTGCCTACGTGGCAAGCCACGATTTGCAAGAGCCATTGCGCAAGATCAGTACATTCAGCGACCGGCTGTCTGACAAATACCAGGACAAGCTGGAAGATGAAGCAAAAATGTATCTTGAGCGCATTATCGCCTCTGCCGATAGTGCCCGCATGCTCATTGACAACCTGCTTGAATTCTCCAGGCTATCACGCTCCAATCAGCCTTTTACCGAGGTAAATCTTGACTTTGTACTGCGCGAGGTAAAGACAGAATTGGAACTGGTGATCGAAGAAACGGGAACTGCCGTACGCAATGAAGTACTACCCATGGTTGAAGCCGTGCACAGCCAGATGAAACAGTTGTTCACCAATATACTGGGCAACTCAATAAAATTCCGGAAAGCCGATGTGCCGCCTGCTATAGATATTACTGTTTCCGAACTGGATGAGGCTGGCGCCATTAAAGCGGGCATGCCCCTGAATGGCATACGCTACTATAAGATACAGATCACAGACAATGGTATTGGCTTTGAAGAAGAATACTCCGAAAAAATATTCCAGATATTTCAACGCCTGCATGCCAAATCAGAATATCCCGGCTCAGGTATAGGGCTTGCTATCTGCAAAAAAATAGTGGACAACCATTTCGGGGATATATATGCGGAGAATATACCCGGGCAGGGCGCCAGGTTCACCATTATCCTGCCCGCAAAACAATATAAATCGTAATTTGAACCTATGCATAGCAAGCCTGTAAAAATACTGATCGTTGATGATGATGAAGATGATTTCATTATCACCGGCGATTACATCAAACACATCCCTAACACCAGGTATGTTATAGAATGGTGTCCCAGGTATAAAGATGCCATTGTGCATATGACGGAGGGCAATTATGACCTGTATTTTGTCGACTATCGTTTAGGGGCCAAATCGGGTGTCGACCTACTGAAGGAAGCCCTGCAAAACGGCTGCGAGGACCCGATCATCCTGCTTACCGGCAAAGGCAATTACGAGGTGGATATAGAAGCCATGCAGCTAGGCGCGGTGGACTACCTCGTGAAAACCGAGCTATCGGTTGAGAAAATGGAGCGCAGCATACGCTATGCACTCGACCGCACAGCCACAATGAAGGCCCTGAAAGCAAACGAGCGAAAGTACAGGAGCATTTTTGAACGCTCAAAAGATATCGTTTTCATTACCGATATGGACCTGAACTTCAAAGATGTGAATGAAGCGGTTCAACTGCTGGGCTATGATAAAGACGAAATGATGCAGATGAGCCTCCGCGACATTGGCGGCAAACAATACATAGATCAACTGAAATACATTTTGGAGACGCATAAAGGCATCAATGACTATGAGCTGATACTGGGGTCCAAAACCGGAGAGCGTAAAACATGCCTGCTATCGGCTACCGTTGAAGAGAACCAGGCACACGAAAGTTATATACAGGGCATCATACACGATATCACCAACCTTAAGAAAATGGAGAAAGCCACCCTGCAAGCCGAAAAACTTGCTGCAACAGGCAGGCTGGTCCGTACCCTTGCCCACGAGGTACGTAACCCTTTGAATAATATCACCCTGTCGGTAGAGCAAATGCAGCAGGACATTACCGATGAGACTTCGCTGCTGTATATGAACATCATACAGCGCAACAGCAAACGTATCAGCGACCTCATCAACGAACTGCTGAACACATCGCGGCCATCAGAGATACGCCTGCAGGAAGAAAGCCTCCAGAATATCCTCGACAGCGTAATCGCTTCCACCATCGACCGCCTTACGCTAAAACGTATCAAGCTGAAGGTCAGCTATCCTGACGACGAGGTATTGATATTTGCAGATAAAGAAAAGTTGGAACTTGCGCTGCTAAATATCGTCATCAATGCCATAGAGGCTATGGAAGAACAAAAAGGGCTCTTATCTATCCTGTTCCATCTCACAGGGCAATATGCCACGGTGCAGATATCAGATAACGGCATTGGTATCAGCGAAGAGAATATCTCTCGTCTCTTCGAGCCTTACTATACGCAAAAAAGAAACGGGATGGGCCTTGGGCTGGCTTTTACACTTAACATATTACAGGCACACAAAGCCGGTATCGATGTTAATTCAACCCTCGGCAAGGGCACTACCTTTGTCATTACCTTCCCTACGGTCCACGCGCCGGAAGGCGAATCGATAAAACAAAGCCAGGAACGCAGCCTCCCTATGTAGTATTAATTGATCAGTATCCAGGTGAACCCGAAGCGGATCATGAAGTTCTGCGCGGCATAACCGGGTGCCACTATAGTATTGTGGGTGTAGAGTTGTTGCAACTGGTCGGCCATAACATAGGCCCTGAATTGCTTGATACGGAAGTTAAAGAACACGGAGCCTTCTGGCGAATTTGATACCTTATAAGCACCCTGGTAATAGAAACGGTTGAAGAAAGGGTCGTAACCGGCAGGGGCATATGTAGTAGTGTAGCGGGCCTCCAGCCCCACCGCTACCTGCAGGTGCCTTTTGAACATAGGGCGCTCTATACTCAACTGGTGCCTGCCCATCAGCTCCGGTATATTAACGGGCGCAGCGCCCGCATTTTTCTGGTAGGCCAGTTCATTATCCAGCACAAAGCTGCCCACTTTGAATATTTTTCTCAGCCACAACTGTGTAATGTTAAAGGCCGGGCTGTATTGTGCCGGGCTATACGGCGCATCCAGGTATATATAGTTGGCGATAAGGTAATTGCGCAAACCGGCAGAGAGCTTCAGTTTTGGACTTTCGAACGAGGCATACAACTGCGATACACTTTCTTTATTGAAGCTGGTAAATACGGAATCGAACTGGTTACGGTATTCGGTGTAATTATACGGCGCACTGTTCAGTTGTTGCAGGAAACCAGCTTTTATGCTGCCCCAGTCGTTCCCGAGGTCTTTACCTACATGGGCATGGAACATGAAGTCGCCGGCCGCTTTCCCGGTGAAATAAAATTGCACATTGGCGCCATAGAACCATTGCCCCGGCTTTAATGCCTCTTTTTTCAATTCCCCGGTCACATAATTACTTACCGGGCTGGTCACATCCCTGCCCGCAAGGTAATCGGTCGTAAATCGGTCGTAGCGGTTGCCTATGCCTGCGTCAAAGCTCAGTTGCTGTTCCGGCCTGCCCACAAAACCATTGAGCAAAAAACGGTTATCCACCCAAAACCATTTCTGAACGGAATAAACCGAGTCATCGCCGCTGGCACTGAAATATTGCTCAAAATATCCCGTGTACCTCAGTGAGTCAGGGTACAGGTCTTTATATTGGTGTTTCTCTGTGCTCAGCTCCAGCTTATGACTTATCCTGAACCTCGGGATGAGCCGGTAAGTGTACCGCGTAGAATCTTCATTATAAGTGGTGTCGGCCCTGCCAAACGTATAACTGTGTTGTAAGAGAACAGTAAAATCGCGCTGGTTATTGGTAACGGCAGAGCGCTGGGTACTGTAAGCATCATTCTGGTAATTCACTTCAAGCAACTGGCGGTCATTGAACTGGCTGCTATCCAGCAGGCCTATATCCACAAGCCCCCCATTTTCATCATGTTGTTCCTTGTTGTAGATAATGCCCCCATATAGCTCATAATGTTTTCGCTTACCTGTATAATGCGTGGTGAACGAAGCATTGTCGTGATTATTTCGTTGTATCTTATAAAAACCGGGCGACGTGGTCTTCCTGTACTGTGCGGCAAAGTTCCAGTTGGGCTTTATGTTTTGGGTATGCAGTATATAAGCCATTTGCTCCAGCTTACTACCCAATTGGTAGGTGAAATTGGTGTACGGTTTCGTGGTGTTATAATATCTTAAACTGTCGGGGCGATAGCGGTATATATCATATACATGGTAGCCAAGGCTTGGCCCCATCCTTTCTTCAGCAGTAAAAAGCAGGTTCTGCGTGGGGCTCCCGAGGTTGCCCATATCCCTGTACCAGGGCTGCGAAAAGGGCCTGCGCTGAAAAGTGTGCAGGGAAGTATCGGGGCTATAACTGATGTCTGAATTGATATACCGGTAACTGGTCTTTGCTGTTTCGTTATGCCACTGGTCCGTATTGGTCTTGTTGCCCGAAGTATCCGGCGCCGAACTGGCCCCGGTATTGATCAGTTGGGCAAATGCGGTACCGGTCCATACCTGCAGGCATATAAAAAGGAAAAAAACAGGAATGAACGGACGGTGCCTGTAACGATGCAATTTTTACGATTTAATGAATGCGCCTGTACATTACAGGCTGCCTAATAAGGCAAAGTTAAATAATAGCCCGGTTTGTACCTTTTTTACATTCTGCCAACCATCCCGGCCACTAATGCCGCAAGTTTAGGAGCTGCCGCATTGGCTGCAGCCAGCACCTCTTCATGGCTTATGGTGTTCAGGTCTTCCCTGATGCCCATATCGGTTATTACACTGGCAGCGAATACCTTCATACCCCCATGGCGGGCCACTATTATTTCCGGCACTGTGCTCATACCTACTGCATCAGCACCTATCACATGCAGCATATTATATTCGGCACGCGTTTCAAAAGTAGGGCCCTGGAAGCCAACATATACACCTTTACGCAATTCGAGGCCTTGCTCCTTAGCAACCTCGCCAGCCAGCGCTATTAGTTGCGGATCATAGGGCTCGCTCATGTCGGGGAAGCGCACCCCCAGCCGCTCATCGTTAGGGCCGCGCAGCGGATGCTCGGGAAACAGGTTGATATGGTCATGTATCAGCATAATGTCGCCCACCTTAAAACTCACATTCATACAGCCCGCTGCGTTCGATACCACCAGCGTTTCCACACCCAGGGCCTTCATTACCCTTATCGGGAAGGTAACTTCCTGCATAGTATAGCCCTCGTAATAGTGAAAGCGTCCTGCCATCATCACTACAGGTTTGCCATGCATGGTGCCGAATATCAGTTTGCCCGCATGCCCTTTTACGGTCGATACCGGGAAATGCGGGATGTCTTTATACATGATCTCCGTTTCCGTCTCTACTTCATCTATCAGCCCGCCGAGGCCACTGCCCAGCACTATACCTATTTGCGGTGTATGATTTATCCTTTCTTTAATAAACGCTGCTGTTTCCTGTATATTGTCGAATAAGCTCATGGTTATATTTTATGCGCGGCAAAAATACATAACAAATCCGCAAATGGCCCTATCGGCTATTTGTTCTATTTTGCAGCGCGAAACACATTTCCATACATGGCCTGGCTCCGACTTATTAGATGGCCTAACCTCCTCATTATTTTTTTTACCCAGCTGCTGGCATGGGCATGTGTGGTCATACCTTCCCGACACTTCGAGGATATACCCTACCTGCTGAATACCCGGAATTTCCTTTTTTTATCCCTCTCCACGGCTTTGATCGCTGCTGCGGGCTATATTATTAACGATTATTTCGACATTAAGATAGATGCTATAAACCGTCCCGGCAAGGTGGTGCTCGAGAAGCAGATACCACGCCGCAGAGCCATCATAGCCCATTCCGCCATCAATATCATTGCTTTATTACTGGCTGCATATGTAGCCCGGCAGGCAGGGCACTACGAATGGCTACTCCTGCAACTGTCCTGCACCCTCCTCCTCTGGTTTTATTCTACCGACTTTAAGCGCCAGTTCATGAGCGGCAATGTGATCGTGGCCATACTTACTGCGCTCACTATCTTTGCGCTGATCCTGTATGAGCCGGCCATGCATTATTATTTTAGCAGGTTCTACTTTCTCTATGTCGGCGGCAAAAAATTTATCAACCCGGTATGGGTATTGGGTGTGTATGCCTATTTTGCTTTTATCCTTACCTGGATGCGCGAGATCGTAAAGGATATGGAAGATTTTAAGGGCGATGCAGAGCAGGGTTGCGTCACCATGCCGATAAAATGGGGGCTTAAACGCTCTGTACAGCTTGCGCAGCTATTAGGCCTTGCAGCTATCATACCACTGCTCGTTGCCGCTTACAAGCTGTGCAGGGCCCAGTGGTGGTTTATGGGCCTTTATTCGCTTTTTGCACTGGCCATACCCATCACCATATGGATATTCTATTTACAGCGCAAAGCAGTTACCGAACATTACCATATGGCCAGCCGCTGGCTCAAGATCATCATGGTGCTGGGCATCGGTTCACTTATTATTTACTACTTTCAGTCACATGCATAAAATAATCCTTGCCTCGCAATCGCCACGTCGCAAACAGTTGATGGAAGCGGCTGAACTTGACTTTGAGATCGTAATTGCCGATGTGGATGAGACCAATCCTCCCGGTATGCCGGGGGAGGAAGTACCGGAGTTTCTCGCCAAAAAAAAGGCGGCAGCTATAGAACATAACTATCCTGATTCCCTCATTATAGCCGCCGATACGGTTGTACTGCTCGACCATGATATCCTCGGTAAGCCTGTGAACGAAGCCGATGCCATACAAATGCTGCACAGGCTGGCAGGCCGCATGCACCAGGTAGTGACGGGCGTGTGCATGCAGAAAGGTGACAAACAGGTCGCCTTCTCCGTAACCACTGGGGTATTTTTCCGTCCGCTGACCGATGAGCAGGTAAAGCACTATGTACGCAACTACAGACCTTTTGACAAAGCAGGCTCATACGCCATACAGGAGTGGATAGGCATGGTAGGCATCGAAAAAATAGACGGCGATTATTACAATGTTATGGGCTTGCCTATCGGGGAGGTTACGCTTCGGTTAAGGGATTTTGCCGGCTAGTTGTTCCGCAACTTTGCTACCCAGCGCCACGCCCATACCGCCTAAACGAAAAGCGCCGAACACCCGGTCTGAAAAGGCCTTTACTATGGGTTGCTTGCTTTCGCCAAAGGCCATAATACCGCTCCAGCGCATAGCTACTTTGTAGTAGCTGCCGGGTATGATGATGTCCTCCAGCTTTTCTTCCAGCTCTTTTTGTATATGCCCGGTAAGTGTAAGCTCCGTACTGGTTTCATATTCAAAATCCAGGTGCCTGCCGCCACCGATCAGTATCCGCCCGTCTATCTCGCGGAAGTAATAATAGCCCTCATCAAAATGGAATATGCCCTTGAATTTCAATCCTTCTATCGCTTCGGTTATCAATACCTGTCCCCTGCCCGGTGTCACATCCACATCGGGCAATAATTGTTTGGTAAAGGCATTGGTGCAAAGTATAAGTGCTACTGCATGCAATATCCATTCTTCATCACGGTAAGGGTCTTTAACGATCACGGATACATATTCCTCCTCCTCTTCAAAACGCAGCACCTCTGCCCCTGTCTTGATCACTATTCCTTTCTGCATCGCCAGCGTGGCAAGGGCCTGCATCATCATGCCGGTATTCAGCTCGCCTTCGCAGTTGTTCTGTATCAGCGCTTTGGTATATGCGGGCGAAAAGCCAAACTCTGCGATCTTTTCATTTGCCATCTTAAATGCAGCCTGCCCGCTAACCGGCTTTAATAAGTCGTTCAGTTGATCTATTTTATCCAGCGCCGCCTCTTCCGCCGCACCGATCAGTTCGTAGCTGCCCCTTTCAGCATAGCCGATACTGCTGTCCCCCAGCCTGCTTCTCAATTTTTCCAGCCCCAGCTTCCTGGCTTCAAAAAGCTGCAAAACCTCGTTCTCGCTGGCCGATGCAAGGTCGTCGAGCAGCTCGGTCACACTGCCCATACAGGCAAAACCCGCATTGCGTGTACTGGCCCCTGTGGGCAACAGGCCCCGTTCCAGTACCAGCACCCTTGCCCCGGGGCGGCGTTCCTTTAGTTCAATAGCGGTACTAAGACCCACGATTCCCGAGCCTATAATAATATGGTCGTATTTCGTAAAACTCTGTTGTTCCCAATAGCTAAGCATACCGTGAAAATACAATACTATGCGAACTGCATGTTAATTTTAAATGAAGCCTTTCCCGCGGCATTATTTTTTTGTTCTTATAGGTCCTGCACATTTCTTAAGCCAAAAAAACGAAGCTATGCCAGCCATAAGAACAACCACAACAAGCCTTGCTGCTCCTGCCCGCGACCGGGAAGAGGCCGCAGGAAGAGTACTTCCCGATACAGGCTCATTATATGATTTGCGTACTGCCACGCGGTCCAAAAACGGGGTAGAAAAACCCCGGCCTACACTCAGGAATATCCCCATATTCTAGTCACATCACAAATACACTACAGGTTTTGGCGGGGTATGTACCCGCCTTTATGCCTGTATAGATTTTTGCATTTGGATACCCTTTGTTAATAAATATATATTGCTGATCTCGCTACTCTGCCCGGCCTGGGACAGGGTAAGAAAAGCCCCCCGGGGCTAAACTGGCAGGCTGTAGCGCACACAGCATTCCGGCAGCTTTTAAGGCGGGCAGGTAAAGACAGGAAATAACTAAATATCACATACATCAATACCGGCAAGGCTTTCAGCAGCTAGAAGCAAAAAAACAGGAAATAATAAGGCTCGCGAAAAACCGGAAATAACAAGCAAAACATCTCCCCCGCTTCTCCCATCCCTTTTGTATTTTTGCCTCGCCTGAAAAATATTCAGATATACAGGCTTTTGATTTTCGACTTTTGATTTATATATGGAATATAACTTTAGTAAGATAGAACAGGATTGGAAAAAGTATTGGAAGGAAAATAATGTCTATAAGGTCAGTAACGACAGCGACAAGCCCAAGTACTACATCCTCGATATGTTCCCTTACCCCAGCGGGGCCGGCTTGCACGTAGGGCATCCACTGGGTTATATTGCAAGCGATATCTATGCCCGTTACAAACGCCTCAGCGGTTATAACGTATTGCACCCCATGGGTTACGATGCCTTTGGCCTGCCTGCAGAGCAGTATGCACTGGAAACAGGCCAGCACCCGGCTGTAACTACCGAAAAGAATATAGCCCGCTACCGCGAGCAACTGGATAATATTGGCTTCTGCTACGACTGGAGCCGCGAAGTGCGTACCAGCGACCCGAAATATTATAAATGGACGCAGTGGATATTCCTGCAGCTATTCCATAGCTGGTTCGACAGGAAAGAAAATAAAGCAAGGTCTGTCAGCACACTGATAGAAATATTCGAAAAAGAAGGTAATGCACATATCCCCTCGCCCGGCAATGAAGAGCTGCACTTTGATGCACCGGCCTGGATGGGCTTTAGCGAAAAAGAAAAGCGTGATGCGCTGATGAGCTATCGCCTTGCCTACCAGGGTTATGCCGTGGTTTGGTGGTGCGAGGCTCTGGGCACTGTACTGGCCAATGATGAAGTGGTGAATGGCGTATCCGAACGCGGGGGGCATCCCGTAGAACGCAAGCAGATGCGCCAGTGGTTCCTGCGTATTACCGAATATGCCGAAAGATTACTCGGTGGCCTTGATACGCTCGACTGGAGCGAGGCCATGAAAGAAATGCAGCGCAACTGGATCGGCAAAAGCAATGGCGCCGAGGTAGATTTCAAGCTTGCCAACGACAAAGGGGAGATCAAAGTGTTCACCACACGGCCCGATACCATATTCGGCGTCGATTTTATGGTACTGGCCCCGGAGCACGAATTGGTGGACAGCATTACTACTGCAGAGCAACAACATGCTATAGACGAATATCGTCAATATGTAAAGAGCCGCAGTGAGCGTGAGCGTATGAGCGAGGTGAAACAGGTTACCGGCTGCTTTACTGGAGCCTATGCCATCCACCCCTTTACTAAAAAAGAGATACCGGTATGGATAGCAGAGTATGTGCTGGCCGGCTATGGCACAGGCGCCATCATGGCGGTGCCCAGTGGCGATGACCGCGACCATGCTTTTGCAAAGCATTTCGATATACCCATTACCAATATCTTCGGCGACAAGTACAATGGCGAAGAAGCCTATAGCGACAAGGGCGGCAGGATAGCTGAGCAGAGCGATTTCCTGAACGGTATGGATGTGGCACAGGCTATTGATACGGCCATAGATGCACTGGTGAAGATAGGCGTAGGCAAAAAGAAAGTGAATTACAAACTGCGCGATGCAGGCTTCAGCCGCCAGCGCTACTGGGGCGAGCCTTTCCCCATTATATACGTGGATGGTGTACCTTATGCTAATGACGAAGAAATATTCAATGCCTATCCCCAACTGCAGCAGCTCCCAGTTGAATTACCACATGTTGATAATTACAAACCCGGCCCTGAAGGGCAGGGACCTCTAGCCAATATACCCGCATGGGTAAACACTCCATTAGGACAAAGAGAGACCAACACCATGCCGGGCTATGCCGGCAGCAGCTGGTATTTCCTCCGTTACATGGACCCGCATAATGACGAAACATTTGCCGGCAAAAAAGCTACGGACTACTGGCGCGAAGTGGACCTATATATAGGCGGTACCGAACATGCCGTAGGCCATTTATTATACAGCCGTATGTGGACAAAAGCCCTGCATGACCTTGGCCACATTTCTTTTGATGAGCCCTTTAAAAAACTGGTGAACCAGGGTATGATACAGGGCAGCACCCGCTTTGTATACCGCAAAACCGGGACAAACATTTTCATATCTGCAGGATTGAAAGAGAAAGACCCTGTCGATGAAATACGTGTTGACGTGAATATCGTAGATGGGCTTGAACTGGATATGGAAGCCTTCAAAAAATGGCGCCCGGAATATGCTGATGCTGAATTTATTCTGGAAGATGACAAATACATCTGTGGAGCAGAGGTAGAAAAAATGTCTAAATCGAAATACAATGTGGTTAACCCTGATGACATTGTAGCGCAATATGGTGCGGACACCTTCCGCATGTACGAGATGTTCCTCGGCCCTATCGAAATGAGCAAACCATGGGACACCAAAGGCATTGAGGGTGTGCACCGCTTCCTGAAAAAGATGTGGCGCCTGTATTTTGATGAGCAGAAAGGATGGATAGTAACGGACGAAACGGCAACAGAGGCCGAGTTGCGCACGCTGCACAAGACCATCAAAAAGATCACTGACGACATAGAACGCTTCTCTTTCAATACCTGCGTAAGCCAGTTCATGATATGCGTCAATGAATTGTCTTCACTGAATTGCCACAAACGGGAAGTGCTGGAAAAGCTGGCAGTATTGATATGCCCCTTTGCCCCCCACTTTGCCGAAGAGCTTTGGCACCGCTTTGGCCACGATAGCAGTGTTGTAGCCGCAGGCTTCCCCCGGCACGAGCAGAAATATGTGACGGAGAACAGCAAGAAATACCCGGTGGCTGTAAATGGCAAGACAAGGGTGGAACTGGAGTTCCCGCTGGATATGGAGCAGGCCTCAATAGAGCAAGAGGTACTTGCCGATCCCACCATCATCAAATGGCTGGAAGGGAAGACACCTAAGAAAGTGATATACGTAAAAGGGAAGATGATCAATGTAGTGGTTTAATTCATGGCAGTAGTGGCCGGGGCGGCAGTATTCTTTAACATATTAACTGCTTGCTGCCGCTGCAAACTGCTGCTAAGTCTGTAACTTTGCGGGCAAAATTGAATTGTTATGGCAGGCATGTCTGGTAAAAGAACGGGGATATTCTTACTGCTTTTCTTCCTGATACTTTGCGGAATATTCATAGGTTATCATATGTACGAGGTGAAGCAGCAACCCCAAACGCTGCCTGTATATGGCAACCCCGGGCATAAAGTAGGCGCCTTCACTTTCGTGAACCAGGACGGTAAGACGATAACGGATAAAGATGTGGCCGGCAAAATAAGGGTGGCCGAATATTTCTTTACCACCTGCAAGACCATTTGTCCCAAGCTGAATGAGAATCTCAACAAAGTGTACGAGGCATACAAAGGCAATGATGATGTAATGCTGCTCTCGCACACGGTGGATCCCGAACATGACAGCATACCCGCATTAAAAGAATACAGCCGTCGTTTTGATGCCGATTCCAAACAATGGGAATTCATGACCGGCAAAAAACAGGACCTTTATAACATGGCGCGCTACGAATACCTCATCAGCGCACAGGACGATACATCGGGCGTGCCCATCAGCTCCGACTTCATTCACGACAATCACTATGCCCTCGTTGACCGCGATGGCCGTATACGGGGCTTCTACGATGGCCTGAAACAGGAAGATGTGGACAAGCTCATAGCAGATATAGGCACATTACTGAAGGAGCAATAGGCACAATTATTTTCCTTACCTTCATATACAACTATCAAACAAAATAAAAATGTCGCTGAAAGCTATCCTCTTCATTTCGATATTTACAGCCGTCGGCAGCACCTTTTTCATTCATCTTGCTAATGCCGCGGGCCGCCCCGCCACGGTCTCAAACATTTCATTCGAGATAGGCTTTAAGATCATAATTATGTTCTTCGGGCAATGGGGCCTTGACCGGCTTATCGCCCGGTATCTCAGGAAAAAGCCTGTTAACTAAACATTCATCGCAAGTCCCATCAATAGCCATCCCAGCACGATCAGGGGTGCCGGCACCTTGGAGAAATACAGTAAAGAGAAGGTAATGACCACCACCAGCAGGTTGGTCCACTCAAAGGGCATGGTCTGGAAGAGGATAAAGCCAGAGGCCCAAATGATGCCCACTATAGCGGCATTGATACCCTCCAGCGCCCGGAAGATGATAACATGCTGCTTGAGGTTATGGTATATGGGAAAGAGGAAGAACAGCAGCAGCGTACTGGGCAGGAACACGGCTACAGATGCCACCACACTGCCACCCAGTTGCCAGCCCGGCCCGTAAGCACTCATAGCCATGGCCCCTACATAAGAGCATACCGAGAATACCGGTCCCGGCACGGCCTGCACCATACCAAAGCCCGTAAGCAGCTCAGAGGAAGATAAAAATTCTGTATGCCCAAGTTGCACAGGGTGCTGCACGAACTGGTAGAACATCATGGGCAGCAGGGCCTGCCCGCCACCGAACACGATACTACCGAAGCGGTAAAAGTTCTCAAAAAGATTAAAGATGCGCCGGTGCTCCCAGTTGCCCGTACGGGCAGCCTCACTGAATATGATGGCCACTACATAAATAGCTACAAAGAGCCAGAGGTTGACCCAGCTTATCTTCTTGGGCGTCTCCTTCACATCGGGTATGCGCTTGTTACTGAAGTTGCTGATGGTACCCGATACCAGCAACAGTATAGGGAAGACCCAGGGCGATTGCACGATCCATGTGGCCAACAGGCTGCCGATCATTATGGCCCAGGTAGCAAAGTGCTTCACACTTTTGCGCATCATCCGTACGGCGGCATAAGCGGCAAAGCCTACCGACATGGGCCGCACATATACGAATAGATTTTGCTGAATATCCTTGGTGTTGAAGTAATACACGATAAAAGATACCCCCGTCATGATGAGCGTGGCCGGGAACATCCACAGCAGCAGGGTAAGGATGGCCAGCGGTACACCGCCCCGCTTCATAGCTATGAGCATCACCGTCTGGGTGGACGATGGGCCCGGCAGCATCTGGCAGAAGGCATTATATTCCAATAATTCTTCTTCAGTAAGGTCATGCCGCTTTTGCACAAAGGTCTTTATCATCATGCCGATATGCCCCTGCGGGCCGCCGAAAGCGGTGAAAGCGTAGAAGAACACCGCTTTCAGAAACGGTATGTGTCTTAATAACATAACCCTTGCCGGCGTGATGCGTAGTGAAAATAAACACAAAAAACGGGAAAATACAGCATAGTGGAATTTCAAAAGCTAGTTTGTATCTTGCAGCCGTAAAAACAAGGCATTTCATGAACTATTTAATGTTAAGCGCGCTATACGACACAGTTGACAAAAGCGTTGGCCCTACTTTAGCAGCGATATTCTTTTTGCTTATGTGCATAGAGCTTATCTACGTGATGGCCAAGTATCTTGGCTCTTCTGATAAATAATCGTTTTGTCTCAAAAGGCTTCACATATTGCGGATATACGCCGCGATTACCGCATGGCTGCCCTTGATGAAGTAATGGCAGGTGATGACCCTTTGATGCTCTTTACCACCTGGTTCTCCGAGGCTGAAACCGCTGAAATAGAAGAAGTGAACGCCATGGTGCTGGCCACCTGCGATGCTGAGGGCAAGCCTCATGCACGCATCGTACTACTCAAAGGCCTTGATGCCAAAGGTTTTATTTTTTTCACCAATTACCATAGTGCCAAAGGGCGTGAAATAGCGGCCAATCCTAATGCATCGCTGGTCTTCTTCTGGAAAGAGCTGGAGCGGCAGGTACGCATAGAGGGCAAAATAGAGCAGGTAACTGCTGCCGAAAGCGATGCCTACTTCCGCTCGAGGCCGGCAGAGAGCAGGCTGGGCGCATGGGCTTCAGCGCAAAGCAGCCCCATAAGCGACAGGCAGGTGCTGGAGGATAATTTCCATAAATACCAGCAACAGTTTGGGGAGGATATCCCCCGGCCCGATCACTGGGGCGGTTACCGCCTGGTAGCCACCCGTATCGAGTTCTGGCAGGGGCGCAGCAACCGCATGCATGATCGCATTCGCTTTAACCAGACCGGGAATAGCTGGAAAAAAGAGCGCCTGGCCCCCTGATATAGGACTGAATACGGAAACGCAGGAACAGCTTTAAAGCCCTGAAAATCAATTCCAAGGAGCTTCCCATATATATATTACCATAGCCATTAACTTGTAAATAACATCAAAACAGTTCATCATTAAATAAATCCGCCTTATCTTCGTATCCGATCGCTACCGGGAAAAAGATCCTTTATCCCAAAAAATCATCTTAATCGGGTGGTACCGATCTCTATTTTGCGATAGTTTTAAGGCTAATAGCCATGGGAAACAAACAAAAGATTTGTTTTTCGCCAATTCCCAAAAACTTGTTTCGATAGAGCGAGAGAGCTTAGCAGCAGGTCCTTATACAGGATGTGCAAGGAGAATTATGTAGGTAAACAATAAAAAAAATAAACACATTACATTTGTAATGCCCTAATATGCAGCGTTTATTACAAGTTATAGCAATAGCAGGTGTTTGGCTTTTATCGGCCTGCGCGGCGCCACAAAAAACCATCTATTTCGCCGAGAACACACCTAATGATGTGCAGGTGCAGGTGCAGCGTATGGAGCGGCTCAAAGAGATAACGGTGCAGCCGGATGATATCCTTGCGATACACGTTACCACGATAAGCAGCCTGGCTGAGAAAACGCCGGTGAGTATATTCAACGATGGGGGCACGGCATTCAGCATAGGCGGCTCTGCCGGAGCGGGCGGTGGCGCACAGAATACAGGCTACCTTGTTGACCCGGATGGCTTTATAGATTTCCCCGTGGTAGGTAAAATAAAAGTAGCCGGGCTGAACCTGCGACAGGTGAAAGACCTGATAGCGCAAAGGCTGACCGCTTATGTGAAAGAGCCTGTGGTGGAAGCGCGCATCATCAATTATAAGATAACCGTGCTGGGCGAAGTGAACCATCCCGGTACGGTGATAGCCCCCAATCATAAAATAAGCATTATAGACGCAGTGGCCGCTGCCGGTGATATACCCATATCGGGCAGGAAGGACAATGTGCTCATCATACGCGAGAATGAAGGGACGAGAGAATTTGCAAGGCTGAACCTCAACAGTAAGAACGTGTTCACCAGCCCATATTATTATTTGAGACAAAATGATATAGTGTATGTAGAACCTGCGCGCATACGTCGCCAGCAGTCGAACGAGTTCCTGCAGTTCTACCTGCCTACTATAACAGCATTGCTCTCAACAGCATTGGCCGTATACGGAATAGTACAAATATCGAATGTGAAATAATTAACGAAGCGCCTGCGCTCCATGGAAAACAACAACCAACAACAATTTTCAGAAAGGATATTAAAGCAATTTAATTCCTCCTTCGACTTCAAGCGCCTGCTGGGGTCTATACTGAGCAATTGGTATTGGTATGTGCTGTCGCTTACCCTCACCCTAACGATGGGTTTCCTGTACCTGCGCTATACTACCCCCAAGTACTCCATAAAAAGCTCGCTGCTGATACAGCAAAATCCTGAAAACGGCGCCAGCAGCGTACTGAACAAATTGGACCCCGACAAAGCGGGAGAATCATCCACTACCCTTTATAATGAAATGTTCATCCTGCAATCGCAGGACCTTATAGCAACTGTGGTTGACTCCCTAGACCTGTATATACAATACTGGGCTGTGGGCAGGATAAAAGAAACAGAAGTATATGAAGACTGCCCCATACAGATCATATTTGACTCTGCGGGCTATAAAGGCGACAAGGCCGATTTCGAGATAAAACAGATCGTAGAGGGGCAATTTGAAATGAAGCATAATAATGTGTCGGAACGCATACTTTATGATTCATGGACAAAAAGGCCTTTCGGGCGGTTCAAGATCGTGTACCGCAGGGGGCCGCTGGTCAACAGGGGCTACCTGAATACCACTTCTTTCATTGTAAAAATGGAAAACCCGGCAACGACCAATGGCCGGATACTGTCGCATTTCAATGTATACCCCAGCGACGGGCGTACCAGCCTGCTGGACCTTGAATTTACAGACAATATACCCCAGCGTGGCGTAGACTTCATGAATGTACTCATCTACTTTTACCGCAAAAAAGAACTTGAGAACATAAACTATACCGCCCAAAAAACGCGTGAGTTCATCAATAAGCAGAAAACAACGATGGCCGAGGAGATAAAGTCGATGGACTCTATCGAGGCTACCATTAAAGTGAACAGCGATGTTGTAGAGCCCACGCAGCAGACCAGCGCTTACCTGACCGAGCGCAATGCATCTGAACAAAAACTCAACGACCTTTATACACAGAAGCAAGCACTGGCCAGCCTGAAACACAGCATACTGGCCAACCAGAACCAGGTAGTGGCCGGCATAGGTGTCACCGACCCTTTCCTTTCGGAGCTGATAGGCAAATACAATACACAGGTGCAGCAACTGGAGATGCAGGAGAAGAACCTGGGCCCATCGAACCCATACCTCTTGCAAACCAAGAGCGAACTGGCCTCTTTGCGGAAACGCATAGCCGATGCCTGCGATAAGATATCGAGTTCACTGAACATCACGGTAGAAAACACTGCCCGCAATGCAGCAGAATACACCAGCCGTATAAGGGAAGTGCCTAATGTGGACAGGAGCATTAAAGATGTGAAACGCGGCTACAACGTGCTGCAAAGCATGTACCTGCTGCTGTACCAGAAAGGTGTTGAGAACGAAATATCGGTATATGCTGCCACCAATAAATCGAAAGTAGTGGTGGTACCTTATGCCTCCGGCGTGCCGATAAGCCCTGTAAAAAAGACCGTGTATGCCATCGCATTCCTGGTAGGATTGCTTATCCCTTCGAGCGTGATCATAGCCAAGGAGATGCTGAACAATAAAGTGATCAATGAAAATGACATAGAATCGCTGACCACTATACCTATCATTGGCACGATCAGCCGTGTGGAAGGAACCGAGAACAGGGAAAACACAATAGTAGTGGGGCCACATGTGCGCACAGGCGTTGCCGAGCAATTCAGGCTGGTGCGTGCCAACCTTGAATTCATGTCGGCAACGCAGAACAGCCGCATATTCATGGTAACATCAAGTACCAGCGGCGAGGGCAAATCGTTCATATCCATCAACCTGGGCATAACCATGACGCTGGCCAAGAAAAGGGTCATCATCATGGAATTTGACCTCCGCAAGCCTAAGATATCTGCATACCTTGGCCTGAGCAATGAAGGCGGCATCAGCGGTTATCTTGCCGGCATGGTAGAGCTGGATGGCGTCATTAAATCATCGGGTGTGCATGAGAACTTATATATCGCTAACTGCGGCCCGATACCACCCAACCCCGGCGAACTGCTGGTACTGCCTACAGCACAAAAACTGCTGAATGAACTACAGGAAATGTTTGATGTGATCATCATCGACACAGCACCTATAGGCCTGGTGTCTGATGCGCTGATACTCTCTCAATATGCCGGTATTACCTTATTCATAGTACGCCAGTCGTACACAGTAAAAGACCAGGTGCGCATGTTTGATGTGCTGCACAAAGACGGGAAAATACGCAACCCTGCCATACTCTTCAATGGCGTAGAATACCTTAAGAAATATGGCTATGGCTATGGTTCAGGCTACGGTTATGGCTATAGTTACGGACAAGGATATGGCGGCAGCGGCGGTGGTTATTATGATGAACCTGGCAAAGGCAGTGGAAAGGGCAAGAGCAAAAAGAAAAAGAAATCCATTGCAGGTTTTTTCATGAAATGACCTTATTTTACTGGTGTTTAGCACTAGTGCATTTACAAATCAATAACAGAGGATAATCCATTTATTAAGAGGAAATGGATAGTTTTACATTTTAATTTTTAATTGAATTGATGAAATTCAGGGGGACAACTGCATTATCTACAATTAGCAAGCTCTATAACATCTTCAACCGGAAACAAAAAAAGTCTTTCGGCTGGCTTGTTGTCCTTACGTTCCTGAGCTCGATATCGGACCTTGTAGGCCTTATCTTCGTGATACCGGTAGTGAGCCTCGTGCTGTCCGACAAATCATATAATACCATTACTCATGCCCTTCCTTTTCTTTCGCAATTTAACCAGCAACAGCTGCTGCTGATCACGGTAAGTATATTCTTCCTGCTCATCGTAGCCAAAAATTTATTCGGCCTGTATATCAACCGCCTGCAGGTGCGCTTTGTACAAAACCTGTATGTAAGCTCATCGATGAACGTGCTGGAGAAAGTGTATAACCGCTCACTGCTAGACCTGTTAAAAGATACATCGAATGAACTGGTAAATAAACTGACGGGGCTGCAGGTAAGCCTTTGCAGCAATGCCACCATATCTACTATCATACTGATCAATGAATCAATAGTCTTTACCCTGACGGCAATAATAGTATGTATCTGGAACTGGCAATTATTCGTATTGCTGGTAGGTGTGCTGCTGCCCACTATGGGCTACTTCTATTACAGGGTAAAAGAAATGATAAAAACCGCCGGTACAGAAAAAAACAATAATGCTATCCGCCTGTATGCCAGTGCTCAGGAAATGATATTCGGCTACACAGACATCAAGATAGCCGGTACAGAAAAAACATTCAAAGAGCGTTTCAGGGAACTGGCACGCAAGTTCAGCATATACCAGGGCCGGATGGATTTCATGCTCTTCATCCCCACCCGTATCATAGAAATAGCCACCTTCCTGGGTATCATATTGATCTTACTCTATGGTGTCTATGTACTGAAAGACACGGAAAAGATCATCAGTACCATCAGTTTATTTGCCGTGATAGCATACCGTTGCATCCCATCGGTCAACCGCTTCGTTATCGCCATCAATAATCTGAACTCAACCGAATTCATTTTCCAGGACCCGGATTTTATGAACGAGGAGAAAGCGGACAGCACCATGGCTAAGGCCCCGGTACTCTCCTTCAACAATAAGATAATATTCGAAAATGTATCTTACCACTATCCCGATGCCACAAAATATGTGGTGGAAAATTGTAACCTTGAAATTAAGAAGGGGGATAAAATAGGGATCGTTGGCAAATCAGGGGCAGGAAAATCGACACTGATCAATAACATACTCGGGTTCCTGCCTCCTACGGAAGGCAGGATACTCATAGATAATACAGAGCTCAGCAGGGAAAATATAACCGACTGGTGGCGGATAACTGGCTACGTGCGGCAGGAGGTATTCATCATGAATACTACACTGCTTGAAAACATTGCCATAGGTGAAGAAAAGGAAAGCATAGACATTGAAAAAGCAAAGAAAGCCGTTAAGCTTGCCAGCCTCGATGAACTGGTGCGCGAGTTGCCTGAGGGCTTATATACGCAACTGAATGAAAGAGGCAATAATCTCTCAGGCGGGCAGAAACAACGTATTGCCATTGCCCGTGCCATATACAAAGGTGCAGAAGTATTGATCTTTGACGAGGCCACATCGGCCCTGGACTCAAAGACCGAAGAAGAAATAACCAATGCCATACAGCAACTGGGACATGAACACCTGACGATCGTGATCATAGCGCACCGGTATACTTCGTTGAAGTATTGCGACAAGATATATGAACTGGATAAAGGGCGCATCAGCGCATCGATGTCGTATAATGACCTTGTAACACAAACAAACCCATAAAACAACTGTAGTGACAGGCCCTGAACCACATAGCATGAAAGTAAGCATAATGATGTGTGCCTATAATACCTCGGCATACATCAGGGAAGCTATTGAGAGCATCCTGGCGCAGACCTACAGCAACTGGGAACTGATCATAGGCGATGACTGCTCGACCGACGACACAGCAGCGATCATAAAAAGCTATCTTGTCGACAAACGCATCAAGCTCATAGCCCATAAAACCAACATGGGCTACATAAAGAATAAGAACAGCATTTTCACCGCTGCTACCGGCGAACTGCTGACGCAGCTGGATGCAGACGACACATGCCCGCCTGACCGCATAGAAAAACAGGTAGCCGTATTTGAGGCCTATCCTGAAATGAAAATATGCGGCAGCAATTACAAAACCATCGACACAACAGGAAATACGCTCGAGACCTTTTATTACGATCAGGATTTTGTCATCAACGAATTATTGAGGCCCTATCCTTTTTGGTACCCGGGCATGATGTTCCGCAAAGAGATCGTGGATGAGTTTGGCCTGTTCTCTGAATATTTCGACAGTATATACGGAGACGACAACTATTACGTGTATCGCATAAACAGTAAATACCCAATCTACTTCATTAAAGAACCGTTATACTATTACCGCATACACCCCACCTCAATAACTAATATACATGACCAGCCCCGGAAACTGATAGCCGACGATATACTCAAAGAGTTGTTCACACAAAGGAAGAACACAGGTACCGACTGGCTTGAGGAGCAACAATATGATAAAATGAAAGCTTACGAGAACAAGCTATTCAACAATAAAAGGCTGATGGCCGAAAAGTACAGGATATGGGCAGCGAAGGCCATTGATAACAACAACTGGCCACAGGCAAGATTTTTTTTAAAAAAATCGATGAGTCTTAGCCTCGCCAACACAAGAACGTACGCCACCCTATCCTATTATTTAAGAAACAAATTTTTGAAATAAAACGAATACGCAGCGGCAGGAACAGCAGATGTATATAGTAATGGCAATAGAAGTAATAGCACCCGGAGGGGCTGAAACCTTTGTACTGAGGCTGGCGAAAGCGCTCGAGGACAAGGGCAACAGGGTTATCGTATATGCTTTCTATAAAAACAATTTCAACCAGGCCCTTCACCAAAGCATCGCCCCCAACGTGCAGATCATATGGCCCTATATGCGGCTGCCCCGGCTGGCGAGAAAAATAGACAGCCTTTTCTTCAGGCTCAAAATAAGGCGGAACATACAGGGCAAATACATTAAAGGCGCATTAAAACGCCTGTTGCAGGTCACCAAACCTGATGTGATACACAGCAACCTGCTCAAAGTGGACAGGACCTGCTTAATGGCAGCGAAGGCAATGAATGTGCCGGTAGTGACAACGATACATGGCGACTACCTGCAGTTTTATGATAAAACACAAAAAGGCGAAGCCATACCCCTGCTCGACTATGAAGAAAAAGCAAGATGGAACCTGGCCAACCTGAAAAAAATAGCCTGTATATCGGATAAGCAAATAGCTTTCTTCAAGAAGAATTTCCCTGCCGAAACAGAGGGAAAGATCAATAAAATATACAATGGCTACCCCGCCACGAAGCCGGCAGATAAAGGCATTAGGAAAAGGCTGGGCATAGCCCCGGGTGCTTTTGTTTTCGGCATGGTGTCACGGGGCATACCTGAAAAAGGTTGGGAAACAAGCATTACAGCCTTCAGGCAACTGAATAATAAAAACACCCACCTGGTGCTGGTAGGTGGTGGTGAATACCTGGACAAACTGAAACAGGAATACGGCACTCACAGCAACATACACTTTGCAGGCCATAGCAATGAGCCCCTGGAATGGGTAAATATATTTGATGTGGGGCTGTTACCCAGCGTATATGCATCGGAAAGCCTGCCAACCGCTGTAATAGAATACCTGTGCTGTAACAAACCTGTGATAGCATCGGGCGCCGGAGAAATAAAAAACATGCTGCAAAAGGATAACAGGCCTGCCGGCATAATAATACCCATAGTAAACAACAAAGTGGATAGCAGCATACTTGCCGATGCCATGCAGCAATACATGGATGATAAGGCACTCTACGCACAGCATAGTGCAAATGCGGCAATATGCTTCGAACAGTTTGACATGAACGAGTGTGCAGAAAAGTACCTGGACCTGTATGTAAAAGCTATAGCGGGGATAAAAAACTGACCGCCCATGAAAGTATATGTGATCAATATGGAACGCAGCAAGAGCAGGCGGGTTGCTATAAAAAAGCAATTGAGCCGGCTAAAGCTGGACCATGAAATTATATCTGCCGTAGATGGCCGCAGTATGAGCGATGCGGAACTGGAGGGAATAGTAAACCCTGCCGAATTCACCAAATCGCAGGCGGGCTGTATGCTATCACACTGCAAAGTATATGAGGCTATGCAGCGTAGTAATGACCCCTATGCACTGGTGCTTGAAGACGATGTGCTGATAACTGATAATAAGTTAAAGGAAATGCTGGGCAACATGCAGCCGATGCTTCACGATAAACACATCACATTACTTACTTATTACTGGTGCAGGGAAAACTCATTGTTGCTGGATAAAATACAACCGGAACGTAAAATAAGCGGGGCTGCCGGCAATTACTTCTTATGCGCCCCCGAAGAAATACACGGCATCGGCAGGGCTGCTGCATATATCCTGTCGAAAGATACCGCCAGGCGCATACTTGACTTTCACCAACCCAAACTAATATGCCAGGCCGATTCCTGGATCGTGTATTATAAAGAAGGCGTGATAGGTGGAGTTGACTGCCTGTATCCCATGCCGATAACAGAAAACCCTCAATTTGGTTCGGAAATAGGATATACCCGGAATAAAGCAGAGGCATTTGCAAAAAAACTCGTCGAAAAGGCCGTGAATATGAACCTGCCTGTTATTAGTACGATGATCAAGAAGAAGCGGATGAATTTTGCACAAGGCTACAAGAATATAAAACTGAACAACGAAAACTAAATATCACTAATTTGTAAACCACTTATTGATATGCGTTTCGCAATTAGAGATGATGATACTAACTTTTTCACCAGCCCGGAAGAGCTGGAAGCCTGCTATGGAGACATTTGGAATGATACACCGGTGAGCCTGTGCCTTATATCGAAGGTGAAGGGCAATTGGGCAAAATGGGTACACCAGATATATAAAGACAAGCAAGATACAGATTGGGATGCCTGGACAAAAGATGATACAGTATACCCTATAGAAGATAATGCCGAACTGGTAAGCTACCTGCGGGAGAAAATAAAAGAGGGCAAAGTGGACATAGGCTTCCATGCGATACATCACAGGAATGAGGATGACGCCCTGCCCGGCGAGATGAACAATAATTATGTACGTGGTGCTGAATTTTATACCGGGAGGGACCTTACCGAGGCCATAAAAACAGAAGTGGCCCACCTGGGCAATGTTTTTCAATACCCTATTACGGTATTCACCCCACCACAGAACCTGCTATCGATGAAGGGCTATAAGGCCGTAGTAAATGCAGGCCTCAATATTTGCGGAGGTGGCCTTAGCTTCATGAAAAAAGAAAAGGACCTGAAGGGCATCGTCAACCTAAGCAAGCAACTTACATTCAAACTAATGCACCGGGAAAGTGATTATCCTTACGTGGTAAAATACAGTACCCACGCCGAAGCGCCATATCACTACCCCCTGCAACCCGGCACGCTGCTGCGTACACTTACAGATGCGTTTGATATGGTGCACCGTTATAACGGTGATTTTATACTATCGACCCATTATGTAGAATTCGACTACCCTATGGTATATGATGAAACAAAAACGATGAAGAATATTATGCATGATTTTCTCGATTATGTATCGGGGTTTGATGTGGAGCGGGTAAGTCTATCTCAACTGCTAAAAAAATAGGATGCCGGACAGCACAGCGCAATCATACAAGATAAACTTTAAAATAATAGACTGGATGCGCGGGCTGGCAGCATTATACGTGGTATTTAACCACTCACGCGGTTTCCTGTTCACAAGTGCCAACGAGTTTGCGGAAAAAGTAGAGCCCAAAGCGCAATGGCATTGGTGGGAAAGGCTTGACTTCATCGTGATGCAGCATGCCAATCTCAGCGTGGAATTCGTAACGCTCTTTTTCCTGCTGTCGGGTTTTTCCATAGCGCACAGCCTTAATAATGAGCATAAAGTATCTGCATTTTATAAGCGCAGGTTTGTACGCCTTTATCCCCCTTATTTACTGGGTATAATATGGGCGTTCGCAGTATTTCTCATTATAAGGTCCTTTGCCTCAGACGTATTCCTGAAAACGATTGAGGGACACCTGCCACTCGATTATGAGTACAAGAAATTCGGATCGCTAAAAACCATCCTGTTCAACCTGCTCTACATGCCTATCGGCAATTACCTGACACCACAATACTGGTCTTTACCTTACGAGGTGATCTTTTATCTCAGTATTCCATGGTTCATACGGCGGTTCAGGCTTTATGGTGTTTTAACAGTAGGTATATTCATTTATGGTTGCATAAGATTCGGAGCCCTGGTACTGGATACTGACGATGCTTTGACTGTGCATCTGTTCAACCATGAGATACTCACATTTTACCTGCCCCAGTACTTTATTGATTTCAATCTCTTCTTCCTGATCGGCTTTTTATTTTATAAATATAAAGACATCTTTATCCGAAAATTCATGCTAAATAAGTGGCTATCGATAGCCATATTGTTCGTGCTCTTTGAAGCCATGGTCATGATAAAAGCCTATAAGTTCCATAATGATCCGAATAAGATCACAGACATGATCATGGTCTTATTTACCTTCATACTTATATTCGGCTCCCTCAAATACAATATCAGGATAAAGTGGCTGGAGTGGATCGGCGGCTTCAGCTATACTTTATATGTTACCCATGTTGCATCAATATTCCTGGTCAAAATGATCGCGTATAAAATGGGATTCCACTTTTATGATATTTATAATCTTTACAGTTGGTATTTTGGCATCGTAGTTTCGGTATTATGCGCCTATTTATTATATTATGCTGCAGAATACCCCTCGATGAAATATTTGAAGAAATTAAGGATCAAAAAAAGAGAAGAGGCACAGGTTTACACCGCAGCGACTGCAATAGTAACTGCAGAGACAGAGGAACCCGGCATACAAAAATAGAGGATCGTTAAATGGCTAATGCTGAAATAAGTTCAGGTTCAAAAATAAATTTCAGGATCATTGACTGGATGCGGGGACTTGCCGCCCTGTATGTATTGGCACAACATGCCCGGGGCTATTTATTTGCAGATAATGTACGCTACGAAAAATACATAGCACCAAAGATCAACTGGAACTGGAGACAATGGCTCAATACCCTGATCGTACAGCACACGAACCTGGGTAAGGAATTTGTGATCGTATTTTTTGTGCTTTCAGGTTTTTGCATCATGCACAGTGTTAGCGCCGAGCCGGGGGGTAAAAAAGGATTTTTTCAAAGGCGACTGCTAAGGCTATATCCTACCTATCTTTTGGGTATTGCCTGGGCGATAGCGGTTTTCCTGATCCTGAAAGTTACCGTACCTGATGTATTTAACAGCCAAACTGAAGGCTACCCCCCTTTAAAAATAGCCTATGATGCCTTTGTAAATATCAAAACCTTATCACTAAACCTGGTGTATTTCATCAAAGATAATTACCTCACACCCCAATACTGGTCATTGCCGCTGGAGGTAATATTCTATTTATCCATACCATTCTTCGCAAGGCGGTTCAATGCTTACACCATTTTTTCTATAGTCGCATTTGTTATCAGTTGCATCTGGACAGGACTTGATTATCTTGATGAAAACAAGTATGATGGCCTGCTCGTGACTGTACGCTACATTTTCGACTATAACATCTATTTTTTTATCGGCTGTATCTTTTACAAATACAGGGATTTTTTCTTAGCTATATTTAAGATGGACCGGATGCGCAGTATCGTTGCCCTGATGCTGGTATTCCTGCTTTCGGTTTTTGTAAAATCCTACCTTTTTGAGCAGAATACGAATAAAGCGACGGGCCTGTTAATGGTCCTATTCACCTATATTATGCTGATAGCCGGCCTTAAACACCAGGTAAGGATAAAATTGCTGGAATGGGTTGGTGGCTTCAGCTATACCTTGTATGTATCGCATTTAGCCAGCTTGTTCATTGTGAAAATAGCAGTGTATAAAATGGGGCATCATTTTTACGATATCTTCCTGGTATATGTATGGTACATAGGTGTTGTATTTGCTGTGCTGGTCGCATGGCTGCTGTATTATATTGCCGAATATCCCAGCAAACGTTACTTAACACAACTAAGAAATAAACCCACACAACAATAAAATGGGGGACAAAAAAAACATACTGGTCGTTTCTTTCCAGTCGCTTACCGAGCGCAGTGGTGCGGGCATGGCACGGCTGGGCTATTACCTGTCGAACGAATTGCACAAACGTGGCTTGCTGAAAGAATTTATCGTTTATTCAAAAGGCAAGTTCACCACCCCCTTTCCCTCGGCAGCAGTATCGCCCCTTTCTCGCTATTTCCTCTTCGTTCTCAATAAATTCAACAAGTACTTCCCCATAAAACCACACAAATTCAGGTTCGTGCAGGAGCAATTGTTCGATTGGTTTTGTGCTAAACACCTTGAAGGGCCGGTTGATATATTATTTGTCACTCAGCCTTATTTGTTGCGCACCTTTCAGAAAGCCAAAAAGCTGGGAATGAAAATTATTTTTATACCGGCCAACCCAGAAGAGAATTATATCAATAGCATAGTAACAGAGGAGAAGCAAAGAGTGGGTATTGAAGAAGATGATGCCTATACGTATAAGAAACGTATTGATTACTATAACAAGGCGATACAATATGTAGATGTGGTGGTAGGTTCTTACCCTACCGTATATGAATCTTATTCGCGCTCAGCATATAAAGGCGAAGTAGTAAAACTCATTGGTCATCTCAAGCCGGACTTCAAGCCAGTATCACCGATAGACAGGCCGATAGGTCCTGAACTCAAAGTTGGCTATCTTGCCCATACGGTCATTCTTAAGGGCCTGCAATACCTGCTTGATGCATGGGAAATGCTGATGAAGGAAACCGGGAACGACCCCAACCTGAAACTATATATTGCGGGCGGCATAGACGAATCGATGCATGAATATGTAGTGAAGAACTACCTGAATATAAAAAATGTACAATTCGTGGGCAGGATCGGTAATGTACCCGACTTCATGAAAGACAAGGACCTGTTCATTGTACCCAGTCTTGTGGACGGCGGACCATACACCGCGCTGGAAGCAGCACATTATTGCCTCCCAGTCATTATTACGGCTAATGCCGGATCAGGAGAATTGCTCGGCAGGGATAATAGCGGCTGCCATATCATACCGATAAAAGATGCAGCAAGCATAAAAAAGGAAATACTCTGGGCTTACCATAACCGGGAAGAAGCAAAACAGTTGGGCCTGAATGCCAAACACAACCTGGACCATTATAAGATGGAAGATTTTATTTCGGAACTGGCCGACTACCTCGAAAAAGTATAAAGCATAATGAGAAAAGTATTGCTGATAGGGTCGGAACTGGGCAAGGGAGGGGCGGAACGCTCCATCTCGCTGCTTAGTTATTACTTGCAGCAACGTCAATATGATGTTACACTTTGTATCCTTTCGGGCCGGGACAGGGAAAAATTCTATAAGACCTGCGATAAAGTAGTATTTATAGACCCTCCTGCACACAGCAGCATATGGGGCAAGATCACGGCCTGGCGATACCGTCTTAGAAAGGTGAGGCAATTAAAAAAAGAAGCCGGTACCGATGTGTCCATCAGCTTTCTTGAAGGCCCCGACTATGTGAATGCTATGACAAAGGGAAAGGAGAAAGTAGTGCTGAGCATAAGAGGCTCAAAGATACATGACCGGGTAATAGCCGGCAGCAAAGGACAACTGCGCAAAAAAGTACTGATACCGATGCTCTATAAAAAGGCCGATGAGATCGTATGTGTGACCCATGCACTTGCCGGTGAGATGCAGCAATACTTCAATATCCCGGCAAGTAAACTGCGTACTATCTATAACTTCTATGAAAAAGAAGACATCATTGCAAAAAGCAATGAGCCATTAAGCGCCGATGAGGCTAAAATATTTTCAAAGCCGGTCATCATTACATCGGGCAGGCTGCATGTAGCCAAAGAACATGATAAACTGGTGCGCATACTCAAAGAACTGAAACAAAGAAGCGATGCCCGGCTAATGATACTTGGCGATGGTGAATTGAAAGAAATGCTCATTTCACTCGCGTGTGAACTGGGTATGAACGCCTGCGACTGGAAGGGCCAATACGAAGATGCCGATGTGTATTTCATGGGCTTCCAGTCCAATGCCTTTAAATTTTACCGGCATAGCAAAGTTTTTGCACTGGCCTCATCATGGGAAGGTTTCCCAAATGTACTGGCAGAGGCCCTTATCTGCCACATACCCGTGGTAAGCACCGACTGCTATACAGGCCCGCGGGAGATATTAAACATCGCGGGGTTGGGTAATAAACCTGTAGAAAATACAATTAGAACCGTAACCGGTTCGTTAATGCCTATGCTGGATACCATAAATGCCGCTAAGGCCGCGCTGTGGGCTACAGAGCTGCAATACTGGTTAAATGCTCCTGCAACGCCCGCCGCAGCGTTTGAAGAACTGCTGCAACGATTTACCTTAGATGCCATGCTGCAGCAATGGGCAGAAGTAATTGAAAACTGACATTGTGAACATACTCATTATAGATAACTCCATAGCATTCACAGGCGCCTTTAAATGTGCGCTTAATGAGGCTATGCTTTTATCGCATGAGCACACTTTCGTTTTCGTGATCCCGGGCAATAGTGTACTAAAACCTATGCTTGAAGAGCATGGATTTACAGTATATACCCTCCCCATGGTGGAAATACGGAAGTCGGCATCTGTGCTTTTAAAGTATTTCCCTGCTTTATACGCCAATACAGCCCGCTTGAAAAAGATAATACAGAAAGAGGGCATAGATATCGTGCAGGTAAATGATTTTTACAACCAGCTTGGCGTAGCCCTGAAACGCAGTGGGTTCAAAGGTAAGCTGTTCACTTATGTGCGCTTTCTGCCTTCGGTAATGCCCGGGATACTCAGGAAAATGTGGCTAAAGGCCGCAGCGAAACACGCGGATAAAATAATAGCCGTATCGGACGCTGTACTGGAGCAACTGCCCATAATGCCTAAAACTATACGTATATATGACCCCGTGCAGCTAAGCGAAGTATTACCACTAAGAGTAACGCAATCCAAAAATACAGTTGATATATTATACCTGTCCAACTATATCAGGGGAAAGGGACAAGACCATGCGCTGGAAGCATTTGCACTGGCATACAGGCAAAACAATTCACTCCGTTTAAAATTTACGGGTGGCGATATGGGACTTGAAAAGAACAGGTTGTTCCGCCGGGAACTTGAAGACAAAGCAAAACAACAGGGCCTGCCGGTCACCTTTGCCACTTTCAACCCTAATATAGAAGAAGAAATCAAAGCCGCAGATATAGTGCTCAATTGTTCCGAAGCCGAATCTTTCTCCATGACCTGCCTTGAAACGGCATTTTATGGCACTGCCCTTATAGCTACACGTTGTGGCGGCCCTGAAGAGATCATTGAAGACGGAACAACGGGCCTGCTGGTGCCTGTGGGCGATATACATGCTATTGCCGATGCCCTGCTTACCCTTGCCAATAACCCGGCAGAAAAAGAAAAAATGGCGGAAGCCGGCAGGGCTTATGTACGTACCAAATTTGCACCAGCTAACTTTATGCGCCAATTCGGGACTATCATAAACGAATAAGCAAATATGCCTGCTCAAACTAAAATATTGTTCCTTGTACCATACCCGCTGAAACATGCGCCATCACAACGCTTCAGGGTAGAGCTATACGAACCTTATTTACAACAGGCCGGCATAGCTTACAAGATTGTGCCCTTCATGGATGAGCATACCTGGCAGGTACTCTATCAAAAAGGTTCCACCATACAGAAAGCATGGGGCATCATTAAGGGATACCTACGCAGGCTGAAAACAGTTCTCTGGGATATTCACAGCTACACCCATGTCTTCGTACACCGTGAAGCTGCCCCCCTGGGCCCGCCGGTATTCGAGTGGACGATTGCAAAACTGTGGCGCAAAAAACTCCTGTACGACTTTGACGATGCCATATGGATACCAAACACCAGCAATGAGAATAAACTGGCTGCATGGCTCAAAGCATGCTGGAAAGTAAAACGTATTTGCCGCTGGGCCTATAAAGTAACGCCCGGCAACCAGTACCTGTGCAACTATGCCGCCCAATATAACAACAATGTAGTACTGTTGCCCACCTGCGTAGATATGGAGCGGGGCCACAATAAAGTAAAGAACCATACTGCGCACAAGCCTGTCCTTGGCTGGACAGGCAGCCACTCCACCCTGCCCTATCTTGACCTCATCATACCCGTGATACAGGAGTTGCAACAGGAAATGGATATATCATTTGCTATTATTGCCGACAAAAAGCCTGCATTGCCACTAAATGACTGGACCTTTGTAGCATGGAATGAACGAACCGAGATCGAGGACCTGCTAAAAATGGATATTGGCATCATGCCCCTGCAACAAGATGCCTGGAGCGAAGGTAAATGCGGCTTTAAACTGATCCAATACCTGTCTGCCGGTATACCGGCAATAGCCAGCCCGGTGGGTGTGAATACGATCATTATTGAAGACGGCATCAATGGCTACCTGTGCAGCGATATGGCAACATGGAAAAAACGAATAAAGGAACTGGCCGCTGACGTACAGCTACGGCAGGCTATGGGAACTGCGGGACATGAAAAGATGCTTAAAGAATACAGCATACGATCGCAAAAGGATAAATTCCTGTCTTTATTCACATAAAATTTATCCCAAGGTGTATAGCACTCATTTTTGTCTTTTGAATTTTGAATTTTGAATTACATTTGCATACTATGAAACGTACGCATATCATTCTCGCAATATTATTGATATTACTGGCTACTGCTTTGCGCATAGTTAACCAGGAAATGCATTGGTACAACCTTGCTCCATTGGCTTCTTTAGGCTTATTCAGCGGGGCCATTATTAAAGATAAACGTATCGCCTTCAGCATCACGCTCATAGCCCAGTTCATATCCGATATATATATCGCATTGTTCACCCAATACCAGGGCTTTTATGGTGTCGACCAGTTCTTTGTATATGGCGGTATGGTCATGGTTACTTTACTCGGCACAGGCATGGGGCAGCCCAAAGCACTCAAAGTGCTTGGTTATTCCATTGCCGGCTCAGCCATATTCTTCCTGGTGAGCAATTTCGGCGTGTGGGTAAAGATCGAGGCTACCGGCGACATATTTGGTTATGGTACAGGGCTTAAGGGCTTGGGTACAACCTTCCTGATGGCCCTGCCATTCTATAGCAAAATGGGCACTACCTTATTCTTCAACTCCTTTATTGGTGATATTGTTGGCTGCAGTGTCTTGTTTGGTGCCTATGCCTTGCTGAAACAACCGCTTAGCACAAGGTTGCAGAAAGCATAAGCTTAATACAATATTCAAAAAATGTCCCGCAGCGAAAACGTTGCGGGACATTTTTTTGTACTTCTGCAAATCACACACATAACACATATTTATAAGCTATAAAAAGGCTTGCAATTCCCGCAGCGGATTTACTATATTTGCGCAAAAGAAAGTTATCCATGCCAAAGAAAATAAAACCAACAGCAGGGCAAAAAAGCAAGTTCTATATACATTTTGTAGTTTATGCCATAGCCACAGCAGCCATGTTGATGTTATATGACAAAGGGGCTACCGAATGGGTTTACCCATGGCCGGCATGGATCGTAGCCGCATGGGGCCTTGCCCTCATAGGCCACTGGTGTACCGTATATACCAGCTACGAAGACAAAGGCATGCAGGAATACGAGCAACAAGCCAAAGGTTAATCTTTACTGAATATATTTTACACCCCTTGCTTAACGGCAAGGGGTTTTTAACTTTATGATAATTCAAGCCTACGATTTATGGACACTCCCCGGTATAAAGAGCTACTGCAGGAATATGAAAAAATAGCCGATGAAAGGGCACGCATAGACCTGTATATTGAAATGGCCATGGAAGAGCGTAATGTGGATATAGAGCGCGCTGCAGACATGGCCGACGAGATCATAGAACGTGCCACAAAAGTAGGCCATACCCTGGCCATAGGCAGGGGTATGAACCTGAAGGGCTGGTGTTTCTGGTCGCTGGGCAATTATGATGCAGGGGTGGAGATACTCCAAAAAGCAATCAATGTTGCGCACACGGTAAATAACAAACCGCTCGAAGCCCGTATCTACAACAACTTTGGCTATATATACCGTGACCGGGGTGAACTTGCAAGCGCTCTTAATTATTTTGAGAAGGCACTGGCCATAAACGAAAAGCTTGGTGATGAGGTAGCACAATCGGTTAACTTATCGAGCATAGCATATATCAACTATGACCTTGGCGATTATGAGAATGCATTGGAATTTGCCCTCCGCTGCCTGCCCATATTCGAGAAAGCGAAGGATATGCACCGGCTGGCAGCATTGCACCATATACTCGGCAATATCTATTTTAAGCAAGAGCAATACGAAGAAGCCCTGAGATACTTCCGGAAGAACCTCCAGGAGACCGAATTCGATACAGTGATCAATATCATGGCTATCAATGGCATGGGTAAGGTCTATTATAAGACCCACCAGTTCGATGAGGCCAACAGGTACCTGTCTGATGCTTTGGCGCAGGCACTCACTATTAATAATGTAGAAGTGCAGATAAGCTGCCATTATTACCTGGGCAGGCTGTATATGGACGATGGCAATTATCGCAAAGCACTGGCATCGCTAAGCGAATCGCTGGAATTGGCAGAACAATACATGCGCCGCCACGATGTTATGAGCATACACGAGACCCTTTCCGTGCTATACGACCAGATGGGCAATATCCCTAAAGCTTTTCATCACCTGAAGGCCTATGAACAATTAAAAGAAGATATCTTCAGGCAAACCACCTTCAATAAGTTGCGCAACCTGCAAACGCGTCAACAGATAGAGCTGGCACAGAAAGAAAAGGAAGTGGCCAAGCGTACAGCTTACCTCAAGCAGCAGTTCATGGCCAATATGAGCCACGAGATACGCACGCCGATGAATGCCATCGTAGGCATGACCCGCCTGCTGGTGACCAAAGAGCCACGCCCCGACCAGATGCGCTACCTCGATGCCATTCAGAAATCGGCCGATAACCTGCTCATTATCATCAACGATATCCTGGACCTGTCGAAGATAGAGGCGGGCAAAATAATAATAGAAAAAACAGATTTTTCATTGCGCGAGGTGATTCAAAGCCTGAGCGATATGCTTATGTTCAAGGCTGAAGAAAGGCATATCTCGTTGCGCACAAACGTGGCCGATGACATACCTAACCTCATGGTAGGCGATCCTACCCGCATCAACCAGGTATTGATAAACCTTGCGGGCAACGCTATAAAATTCACAGAGAAAGGATATGTAGCCGTCAATGTATCGATACTTAAAAAAGAGGATAAGACCTGGTGGATAAAGCTGGATGTGGCAGATACCGGTATCGGTATTTCATCTGAATATGTGGATAAGATATTTGAAAGCTTTACCCAGGCCGGCACCGATGTAGCGCGTAAATATGGCGGCACAGGCCTTGGGCTCACCATATCCCGTCAATTGGTATCGCTGATGCATGGCGAAATGTCTGTCAAGAGCGAATTGGGAAAGGGCACCACTTTTACGGTAGTATTGCCACTTGAAGAGTCGGCAGTACAGGCAGAAGAAGTGCCCCGGGGCGTGATAGATGATGCTACAATGCAGCGCCTGAATAAAGTGAAGCTCCTGCTGGTGGAAGACAATGAATTTAACAGGATGGTTGCAGAAGATACGCTTAAAGATGTGATACCGGGGGTGATTATTGATATAGCGGTGAATGGACAGGAAGCCCTGGCAAGAGTGCAGCGTGAGAACTATGACGTAGTGCTCATGGACATACAGATGCCTGTAATGGATGGTGTTACTGCCACAAAAGCTATACGCGAAACAATGCCGCCCCCATGCTGCGATGTAAAAATAATAGCCATGACGGCAAACGTGCTGCAGGAAGATGTACAGCAATATCTTAATGCCGGCATGAACGCTTATGTATCAAAACCCTTCCAGACCGATGAGCTACTGCTGAAGATGGCTGCAATGATAGAACATAAAGTGCTGGATAGCGAAAAACAGAATGTGCCCAACAGGCCGGAAAAGGATGCCGGCCCGATAAAACCCGGGAAGCAATCGTCCCCCCCTCAACTACCTGAGAAAGTAACCGATATGCAGTTCCTGACACAATTTGCAGGCGGCAATAAAGAAAAAATAAACAAATACGTCAACATGTTCCTTGAAAATGCGCCTCGTTTGCTGAGCAATATCCAGGAGGCATTGAACCTAAAAGACTACCCGGCTTTAAAGATCGCAGCCCACTCTCTTAAACCACAACTTTCTTACATGGGTGTAAAAGAAGAGATAAGTCATATCTTCCTGATAGAACAAACAGCCGGAGAAGCAGCTCATTTTGAACGACTTCCGGAACTTGTAGGCACTCTTATAGACGTGTGCCGTAAGGCTTTTGAGGAATTGAAACAAGCAGTAGGAACATAACTATTGGGTGTTCTTTTGCTTTTATAATATTTTTATTTATTTTTCTACGAAATTGAACAACACAAATTATGGCAACAGATAAGCGTTACATTTTCCTCGTGGACGATGAACCGATACAGAACGAAATGCTCAAGGATTATCTCGCAGAACGTTTTGTTTATGACATTAAAACCTACGAAAGCGGTGAGGATGCACTAAAGGACATGCACCTGAACCCGGAAATAGTGGTGCTCGATTTTCACCTGAACAGCAATAAAGCAGGTGCCCAGAACGGTGTAGAAATATTAAAAGCTATAAAAGAGCGCCATCCTTCCACCCAGGTCATCATGCTCTCGGGACAGGATAAGATCGATGTGGCTATAGACAGCATGAAATATGGCGCATACGATTATGTGGTTAAGGGCGAAACAGCCTTCTCCCGTATGGAGAACACCATGAACAACATCAGCGAATTACACAGGATAAAGACCATAAACGGGGCATATAAGAACACTATAGTGTTCCTATCCATCGTTATAGGCCTCATTGTGCTGCTGTCTATCTACATTTCATACCGCTATATCTTCGTATAGTACTGAACCTCAGCAAGCAAAACTTTTAACAAGTTATTGGTTAGTTTATAACAAGTCACTTGTTTACTTTTGCTGCTTATTCAAAAGCAGGCGTCATGCAATTAGCCAAAAGACTGGACCTGGTATCTGAGCCCCAAACAATAAAAATGGCGAAGCTCAGCAGAGAGTTAAAAGCCAAAGGAATCAATATTATAGACCTGAGCATAGGCGAACCTGACTTCCGAACTCCCCAACATATTTGCGATGCTGCGGTAAGGGCTATGGAGGAAGGATACACGAAGTATGCGCCTGTTGCCGGCTTTCCTGAACTGCGGGAAGCTATTTGCACCAAACTGAAAAGAGATAATGGCCTGGACTATGCCCCGGGGGAGATCTTGGTTTCCGCCGGTGCCAAACACTCATTGGCCAATGCGGTCCTTTCGATCATAGACCCGGGCGATGAAGTGATCATCCCTACACCATATTGGGTTACGTACAGCGCCCAGGTGCAACTGGCGGAAGGCACTGCAAAATTCGTGAACTGTACTATCGATAATGATTTCAAGATAACGCCCGAACAATTAGAAAATGCGATAACCGAAAAAACCAGATTATTTATATACTCATCGCCCTGCAATCCATCAGGCAGTGTGTATTCAAAAGAAGAACTGGCTGCCCTTGCAGAAGTATTCAAAAGGTATCCAAAGGTCTACATAATCAGTGATGAGATCTACGAATACATTAACTATACTGCCAAACACCAGAGCATAGCACAGTTTACAGAATTGCGCGACAGGGTGATCGTGATCAATGGTATGTCTAAAGGCTTCGCAATGACCGGCTGGCGGCTCGGTTATATGGCCGGTCCGCAACCCCTGATACAAGCCTGCGAAAAATTACAGGCGCAATTCACCTCAGCAGCAAACTCCATTGCGCAAAGGGCCTCGATCACTGCCTTATTAGGCGACCTCGCACCAAGCCATGAAATGACCCGGGCTTTTCATGCACGGAGAGATTTCGTGATAGATGAACTGGACAAAATTCCCGGCGTTAAGATCAATATGCCTGAGGGCGCTTTTTATGCCTTCCCGAATATAAGCGCCTTTTTTGGCAGGAGCGATGGTGAAACTACCATACATATAGATGAGGACTTTAGTATGTACCTGTTGCATAAAGCGCATGTAAGCACAGTAAATGGCACGGCTTTCGGCAACCCAAATTGTATCCGTATCTCATTCGCTACATCTATGGAGCAACTAAAGGAAGCAATGGCACGCATACGCACTGCAGTAGCGCAGCTATCTTAGGTATCACTTTTCTTTTGCCAGTTCGCTTATCATGTCATTGTATATACTGTCGAGCTTGGCAGGATGGGCCTTGTACCAAAGCATACTTTTATCAAATTCCTCTTTGGAGACCTTATAGTGAGCCAATATCTCGTTATAATAGCGGGCAAGGGAGTCTGAGTTCTTGCCCCTGTTCAATATGCTGCTGTCTTCCTTCTTTACCATCACACTATATACTTCAGCAGCATTCATATCATACAGTATCTGCCTCATTTTCGCAGGGCTGATGCCATTACCTTCATTACCAGTTTTGCATGCCGGCAATAAATAAAACACTAAAAGCACTAAAAACAGTTTACGCCCCATCACTTTAGTGCATTATATTTTGCTGCGTTGGCTATATCTATCTGTGCAAGCTGCGTAATATAAGGCGCTCGTTCCGCCTTAGGTAGCTGGGCTACCACTTTAAGAAATTCATCGCTCTTGGCATTAAAGATGAACTGCATCAGTATAGAAGATGGATTTTCGCGTTGCACCTGTGCAAAGGTGCTTATCGTGCTCAATATCTTTTGCTTGGCCTCTGCCGGTTTCCCATACATATTATCAAGGCCCTCACGGTGCAGTGCATACCAGGCATCGCGCAATGATTGAAAACGCGGGCTGAGGAACTGATCTATGATCCAGTAGCGGTTCCGGTTGCCTTCTACCGCCTTCCAGCCGGTTATGGTCTTGCCTTGCTCAGGGGCATTATTCACTATATTCTGCGCTTTTTTCAGGTATGGCGTACCGCCATTTTTTGAAAAGCTATCATAGTCGAGCGCCAGTATGATATAAACGTAATAGGCCAGCACAGCGGTAAGATTAGATGCAAGGGGGTCATTGCCCGCTACGCGGTTATCGTCAAAATCAAGCGTAGTATACTGGGAGAAATGAAAAAGCACGTCCCTGTCCACAAAATTCACAGTAGGCGTGTTATAGTTGGTATTATAAACCGGGCGCGAGGCCTGGATATTAAGGGTGGCATTGTACCCATCATTATCCCCATTCATCCTGCCGGTAAGATTTATGAGCATATTACACTCTATCTTTTCATTCACCGCATACTCATCCGTGGTCCATTTGCGCGTATTCAGGAAGGCAGTAATGGATCGCTCCATGGTATTGAACACCTCCTGGTCAACTCCCTGTATCTTATCATGCAGCACCTTCACCTTGCAATTCAGCTCCTGTGCAGTAGCCGTACTCCAAAGTGCGGTCATCAATATTATATTAAACAGTTTTTTCAGCATGCCTTAATTCCAGTATGTGTTTTACGATCGCCTGTGCCGATTCTTTCTTGCTCATCAGCGGCAATTGTTCATTGTAACCTTTGTTATCCAGCAGTGTAAGTTTGTTGGTATCATGGCCAAAACCCGCGCCTTCGTCGCGCAGTGAATTAAGTGCCATCATATCCGCATTCTTACTCTTCATTTTCGCTATTGCATTTTCCAGTTCATTGGTGGTTTCGAGGGCAAAACCGACCAGCAACTGGTTGTTTTTTTTCTTTTTGCCAAGCGATGCCAGTATATCATTGGTCCGGGTCAGGTTCAAATCTAACGTTTCTTCTTTCTTTTTTATTTTCTCAAGGGCCATTTCTTTGGGTTTATAATCGGCCACAGCAGCTGCCAGCACTGCTATCTCGCATTGCGGGAAGAGTTTGATACTCGCATCATACATCTCGGCAGCGCTCTCTACTTTGATCACTTTTATATTAGCATGGTAAGTGCCCAGGTGAGTGGGACCTAATACAAGGCTGATCTTAGCCCCCATATCTGCCAATGCTTCCGCGATAGCAATGCCCATTTTGCCGGTGGAGAAATTACCTACGAAACGAACGGGGTCTATACGCTCAAATGTAGGGCCCGCGGTCACCAGTGCGTTGGTCCCTTTCAGCGGTTTATTATCATCCGATAGCGCCTCGGCAAGGTATTTTACTATTTCTTCCGGCTCTGCCATACGGCCTTCGCCTACCAGTCCGCTTGCCAACTCCCCATGAGCTACAGGGATTATTTGATTGCCATAGCTGCGCACACGCTGCACGTTATAGCGTGTACTTTCGTGCAACCACATATCCTCATCCATAGCTGGTGCTATGAACACCGGGCACCTTGCTGAGAGATAAACAGCAGAAACAAGATTATCACAAAGGCCATTGGCCAGTTTTCCCAGCGTATTTGCACTGCAGGGTGCAATAAGCATAGCATCAGCCCACAGGCCCATTTCCACATGGTTGTTCCATGATGTACCATCACTCACACTACTGTAAACAGGATGTTTCGACACCGTGGCCAGCGCCAGCGCACTTACAAAAGCCCCGGCCATCGCTGTAGTAATGACCCTGACATCTGCCCCTTCTTTTATCAAAAGACGCACCAGTTGCGGGGTTTTATACGCCGCAATGCTCCCGGTAACTGCCAATACTATTTTTTTACCTGTAAGCTGCATAAAAAGAAAGCCTTGTGCTAGTAGTGCAAGATACGAATTTGGCTTAAGCGGTCATGCACTCCCCAACCAATGAGCAACTTAAATCCGGGAAATCTTTGATTTTTTATTGCTAAACAATTTTTATTGAAGATTTTGGGGCTAACAACTACACATAAGCTATTCTCAACAACCATTCTAATACTGAAACCATTGGCAGTATATATATATCGTATTTTATACGATTTGATAGCATTCTTTTACCTACATTTATATAATCATTTTCTAAACACTATTAAATGTTGAGGCACACAATTTTTATTACTTTATTCATATCAAACTTCTTTATTTCATCGGCACAAACTACACATTCGGTCAAAAAAGATAAAACGGCAACAAACCATGCCGTACCTACAGACAATACACCAATAGATAAAATTGTAAGCTTTACGGGCGATTATTTTTCTACAGGTTATAAAGTGGGTGACACGGTACCGGATATTACTTTTTATAGCCGCGACAATAAAGCAGTATGCTTAAGCGACCTGTTGAAAGATACTATACCGGTATTGCTGGTGAGTGGCAGTTACACTTGCCCAAACTTCAGGTTCAGGGCAAACGATCTGAACCGGATGACCGAATACTATAAAGGCAAAATTAACACCTACCTCATTTATACATTGGAAGCACATCCAAACAATGCGATCAATCCTTATATGGATAGTATATGTGTTGGCCCGGCCAATGAGCGACAAGGCATTTTATATCCGCAGCACGCTACCTATGGCGACAGAAAAGCCATGGTGGATACGATGAAAGCTAAAATGGCCATTAGGCCGACGGTGCTCATTGACGGCCCGGGTAATAGATGGTGGAAAGAATTCGGCCCTGCTCCAAATATCGCCTACCTGATAGATACTAAAAGGATAGTCAGGGCAAAGAATGTATCCCTGAATGCAATGGGAGATAATATGTGGTGCGACATTGATCACTACCTCGGCACAAGGTCTGGGAAATGCCCACGGTAACCATGACAATTTATCGATTTTTCTAAGGACCTTAAAATCATTACGCAAATCGTTGCTAAAATGTTCAAGCGGGGTTTTATAGTTTTTGTTCTGTTTAGCAGTCTTATCTCAGTGGCGCAGGTAAAGCAGAAGGACAAAACCTCTGAAAAACATAAAGCTCCCCGGGGTAATACCCGCATTGACAAAATCGTACCCTTTACCGGCAATTATAAAACAACAGGCTTTGAGGTCGGTGACTCAGCGCCTGAAATAGTCTTCTATACCAGGGATAATAAAGTGGTAAGTTTGCACAAGCTCCTCAGCGGCCATGTGCCTGTACTGCTGATAAGCGGCAGCTATACATGTAATATGTTCAGGGAGCACATCAATGATATCAACGAGATCGCAGCATACTACAAAAACAGGTTAAACATCTATGTGATCTATACGCTTGAAGCGCATCCTGATAATGCCATATGCCCATACACCGGCGATGAATTTACTTCGCTGGACAATGCAGCAGACAATATCTATTTTCCCCAGCATACGCGATATAAGGACAGGAAGGCAATGGCCGATACTATGGTTGCACAGCTGCACCTCGGTATTCCTGTATTGATAGACGGCCCTGACAATAAATGGTGGCGCACTTATGGTTCCCTGCCGAATAATGCATACCTGGTAGATACTACAGGGATCATAAAAGGCAACAATCACCAGCTAAACGGACCGGGGGAAAACATTTGGTGCTATATAGACAGTTATCTGGGTACCAATTCCGGGAATTGTCAATAACCATGTGGAGCTGTTTTACTGTACTACTAGCTTTATGTCCTTTAGCTTCCTGCTGTTACAATCAGGACACACTGCAATAATATCGTAAAAGACCACTGCCCTTCCCGGCTTAAGGTCTTTGATTATTTTCTGGATCTCAATAGGTATGAATGCTCCTTCAACCTGTTTTGTAATACTAACAGGATCGCGGTAAGCTTTGAATGTATAGCCCAATATTTTGTATGGGTAATCGTAGGCGGAACCAGGGTACACAACTCTTAGCAATGATTGTGCGAGCAGGTCTTTTTTTGTAACCGTATTACCTTTCAGGAAACCTACCACAGCTTCCGGCTCAGGCATATTTTCGGCTATGCAATAGATGTCCTTGATCGTTCGGCCTGTTTTTTTATCTACAACAGCCAGCCTCATTTTATGATCGGTTGCAAAAGGCATAGCCAGTGCATATAATGTATCTCTCTTCACATCCTGGGTACCTATTTTCAGGTCTGCGTCATAGCTCTTAAGCCTTACTGATTGCGGATCTGTACCACCACCGAATACTTGTATCATGTTCCAGCCATCCCGGTACACTACTACTGTATCGGTGCGGGAACACCATTTGTTTCTCACTACCATCGTATCTATACGCGCATATACTGCCGTGCTGCAAAGCAGGCAAAGGGCAAGGAAGCCTGTATTTCTCATTTCGCCTGTTATTTAATAACCAACCTGATGACAAAATAAGCCAAAATAATAAAGAGTATTGTTAAAGCTATGCCCAGCAGCGCCCAGGGATTATCTTTTATTGGTTTACTGCGTCTCAGCTTCCGGGATGATAATTCTTTTCTTAAAGTATGGTTGATATGATCAACAGTTTTTTTTGTATCAGCGGGTTGCAAATATTTTAAACCTTCAATGGCATCACTTTCAAAACCTTCCTGCGATAAAAAGTTTTCCACTTCCCGCATCTCTTCAGCAGATAGCTTCCCTTCAAGATAAGCCATAAGCTTATCTTCCGGTAAACCGCCGGGGGTATTGCTGCCTAATATGTCTTTCAGTCCGCTCATTGCTTATTGCCACCTGCTTTTTTCATCAAAAGTATTTTGAGGTTACGCTTACCGTTCTGTATATAACTCTTTACCTGTGTAAAGGTAAAACCAGTATGTGCTATTATTTCATTATAACTCTGTTTTTTCAGGTAAAACAAGGTAATGCACATCTTTTGTTCCTCGTTAAGTTCACACAATGCTTCTTCCATGTGTTCCAGTGTGTGCTCGCGTTGTATCATTTCTTCTTTATCAGCTTCATGTATTGCAATCTTGCTTAGTGCTTCTTCTCCTGCGACATAGTTCTTATCCCGCAATAATTGCAGGCAATGATTGCGCATCAATATATACAGCCAGCCTTTAAAATTTTTCACTTCACCTTGCGGCAGGTGTGTTATTGCCTTAAGAAACACTTGCTGTACCGCATCCTCTGCTACGTCACGGTCTTTCAAATACTTCATAGCCACACCCAGCAAAAGCATTGTGTAACGTTGCAGGAGCATACCGAGCAAGCGCTTATTGCCGCTGGCCCTGTATGCTTCCAGCAATGCTTCATCATTTAGCTTGTTATATTGTGATAAATGCTCCAACCTGACCGTTTACTATAATAAAGATGGTGAAAATTGCTTATTCCATAACCCGGTTATAGTTATCGGGAAGACATATTTCATTAAAAATCATTACAGTTCCAACAAATTCAAAATTCCCGGTTCCAAATACTTACTAACAACAAAAAAAATCGCCGTATTTTGCAGGTCTATGGATTTCAAATTAACGGAGGAACAAATAGCCGTTCAAATGGCTGCCAGGGATTTTGCCCGTAATGAGTTATTACCGGGTGTCATAGAACGTGATGAACACCAGAAAGTACCGCTGGAGCAAATCAAAAAACTCGGGGAACTTGGCTTCCTGGGTATGATGGTGGATCCTAAATATGGCGGATCGGGCATGGACACCGTTTCTTATGTACTGGCGATGGAAGAGATCTCTAAAATTGATGCTTCTACCTCCGTTTGTATGAGTGTGAATAACTCCCTCGTATGCTGGGGTCTCGAAACGTATGGCAACGAGGAGCAAAAACAAAAATATCTTACCGAACTGGCCAGCGGCCAGAAGATAGGCGCTTTCCTGCTTAGCGAACCTGAGGCCGGAAGCGATGCCACATCGCAGCGCACCACTGCCGAAGATAAAGGCGATCATTACCTGCTTAATGGCACTAAGAACTGGATAACTAATGGCAGCACAGCATCTTACTATCTTGTAATAGCGCAAACCTACCCTGAAAAAGGGCATAAAGGTATCAACGCTCTGATCGTGCACAAAGACTGGCCGGGGGTAACAGTAGGTGCGAAGGAAAACAAGCTGGGTATCCGCGGCAGCGATACGCATAGCATCATGTTCCAGGACGTGAAAGTGCCTAAAGAGAACCGCATTGGGGAAGATGGTTTTGGCTTCAAATTTGCCATGAAAGTACTTGCTGGCGGCCGTATTGGTATTGCCTCACAGGCCCTGGGCATTGCCAGCGGTGCGTATGAACTGGCACTTAAATACTCAAAAGAACGGAAGGCTTTTGGCACAGAGATATCAAACCACCAGGCCATAGCTTTTAAACTGGCAGATATGGCTACTGCAATAGAAGCAGCCCGGCTGTTATGTATCAAAGCTGCATGGACCAAAGACCAGGGTAAAGATTACACCTTGCCCGCATCAATTGCCAAGCTCTACGCATCCGACATTGCGCAGTGGGTAACGAATGAAGCTGTCCAGATACATGGCGGCTATGGCTATGTGAAAGAATTCCATGTAGAAAGGCTAATGCGTGATGCCAAGATCACCCAGATATATGAAGGTACCAGCGAAGTACAACGCATAGTAATAAGCCGTAGCGTATTGAAAGACTAGATAATATTTATATTACTATTAATGAAAAGCTTAACGATGTTAAGCTTTTTTCTATTTATAGCATTCCATTTATGGTATATAAAATATAATTTTAACCAACGATAACATGCCGGTTATCGTCTTTTAATGTACTTGTATTAAAAGGACCTCTTAATTTTAACAATAAATGAAATATTTCTTTACATTCTTACTCTTTTCATTATCCTCATTTTATATTGCCCGTTCACAAAACATGGTACTGAACGGAGGTTTTGAACAATTTAATCCATGCCCGAACACACTAAGCCAGGTAGACCATTGTGTGAACTGGGATCAACCTACAAATGGTACTTCAGATTATTTCAATACATGCGCAAACCCAAATGCAACTGTAGGGGTACCTCAAAACTTTGCAGGTTATCAAACGCCATACCAGGGTAATGCTTATGTGGGATTTTATAATTATGGTGCTTCTTACCGGGAATATGCCCGGGGTACAATGACCCCACTCGTGGTTGGCGAAACATACCAGGTGACCATTCATATATGCAGGTCTAACTTTCAGGTAACTTCTTCGGACGGCTTCGAAGTATTTTTCTATAAAGATGGAATAGGCGCGCCAACTAATGTTACTACAAATCTGGCTGTAACACCGCAAATTGATTACGGCCCATTATATGGCATTATTACGGATACGGTCAATTGGATAACAATGACCACTACTTATACTGCCGACTCTGCTTATAGCCATGTGATAATAGGCAATTTCAGGAATGACGCCAATACCAACTATACTGGTCAGCAAAATAACTATGCATACTATTATCTCGATTCGGTAGATGTAAGTCCCATCTCATTCAATCTAATCCCCTCGCATACCGATGTAAGCTGTAATGGCGGTAATGACGGTACGGCCTCAGTAACGGCCACGAACGGCACGCCACCCTATACCTACCACTGGCTGCCCGGTAACCAGACCACTGCCAGCATCA
>Ga0209935_1000709_pt1 | contig 70691 bp, 103 predicted proteins | sample ThiBio_1000_plan_2_FD_183958 | JGI IMG/M metagenome (GOLD analysis project Ga0209935, IMG submission 183958) | Wastewater bioreactor microbial communities from Cape Town, South Africa - Thiocy_cont_1000_plan (SPAdes) | ecosystem: Engineered > Bioreactor > Thiocyanate-remediating >... | reverse complement strand
GATAGATAGATAGATAGATAGATAGATAGATAGATAGATAGATAGATAGATAGATAGATAGATAGATAGATAGATAGATAGATAGATAGATAGATAGATAGATAGATAGATAGATATATAGATAGATAGATAGATAGATAGATAGATAGATAGATAGATAGATAGATAGATAGATAGATAGATAGATAGATAGATAGATAGATAGATAGATAGATAGATAGATAGATAGATAGATAGATAGATAGATAGATAGATAGATAGATAGATAGATAGATAGATAGATAGATTGATAGATAGATAGATAGATAGATCACGATAGATCACGATAGATCACGATAGATAGATAGATAGATAGATAGATAGATAGATAGATAGATAGATAGATTGATCAAGATACCTCGATCTCGAATCAATTGAGCAATCTTTGGTGTTCTGGCAACTTGTTCTGCGGTTTTGCCGTTGAGCTGAGGATCCAATGGATTGGATGAGAGATGGTTCATATCAAGAGAAGATGCAGCAAGCTATCACGACCATCCTCACGCACATCTTTGATTGATTTGTCTGGTCCTCTGTCGATCAGGAGCTCGACGCATTGATGATGACCATTGACTGATGCACAATAGAGTGGTGTTCTGTTGTCAATACCAACAGCATTGACGTTGGCATGTCGATCAAGAAGGAGCTCGATGCATTGATGATAGCCATTGCCAGATGCATAATGGAGTGGTGTTCTGTTGACGACAGTAACAGCATTGACGTTGGCACCTCGATCAAGAAGGAGCTCGACGCATTGATGATGGCCATTGACAGATGCCCAATGAAGTGGTGTGCTGTTGTCACTATCAACAGCATTGATGTTGGCATGTCGATCAAGAAGGAGCTCGACGCATTGATGATGACCATTCGAAGATGCATGATGAAGTGGTGTGTTGTTGTCACTATCAACAGCATCGATGTTGGCATGTCGATCAAGAAGGAGCTCGATGCATTGATGATGGCCATTGTAAGATGCAAAATGGAGTGGTGTGATGTTGTCAATACCAACAGCATTGACGTTGGCACCTCGATCAAGAAGGAGCTCGACGCATTGATGATGGCCATTGATAGATACCCAATGAAGTGGTGTGTTGTTGTCACTATCAACAGCATCGATGTTGGCACCTCGATCAAGAAGGAGCTCGATGCATTGATGATGGCCATTGCCAGATGCCCAATGGAGTGGTGTGTTGTTGTCACTATCAACAGCATTGATGTTGGCACCTCGATCAAGAAGAGACCGAATCTCTTCCAACTTGCCGTCTCGCGCAGCATTAAGAAGCGCCTCATCAAGATCTGGTTGCGAGGCCATACTCAAGACAATCCACAGAGGAGAGAAGAGCGGTATCTCGAAGAAAGAACAGAAGCCGAGAGACGCAGCAGCAGTGAGCGCGAGCGAGGAGCGAGAGCAATAACGGCTTCGTTGGTGCGTTGCAGATCGAACGAAAGAGCTCGATAAAGCAAACCCCTCCGCTCCTGCTCACGCTGGTGAGCTTACTATCGAAGTCCTACATTGCTCGCATCTCTTCAATGCAACGAGTGCGAGAGCCATGGATGACATCGATCGGGAGAGCGCATGACGAGAACCAATGCCAACGATGGAAGTGAGCGTGAGGGGCAGATATCGCCGTTGACGTGACACCAGTGCGCAACCAGTCGCAGATGCTGTTCATCGTCGTTGTTATTTGCTGTCGCTCTCTCGTGCATCTCGCCTCCATCATGGTCGAAGACAGACGCCACAACCGCAGCCGCAGTCGCAGCCCACGCCAAAGTGATCGAGATCACCGACGCGACCATGACCGAGACCGAGACCGAGACCGAGACCGAGACCGAGACCATCGCGGCGACCCGAGCGACGACTGGCGAACGCGCAGACAAACCGACGAGCACTGGGACCGAACACGCAACGAGCTCTACCACGATCGGGGCTCAGGCCCAGGAGCCTGGCGCGGAGGTGGCGGCGGCGGTGGTGGCGGAGGTGGTGGGCCTCCGTTCCGCTCGGGCGGCGACCAGTCGAGCGACTTCTGGCTCGAGCGCCGACGGCAGCGCGAGCAGCGCCAGGGCGTCACCGTGTGGGCGCGCTCGCCGTCGCCGCCTCGCAAGCGGGCACCGTCCCCGCCGCCTGCGCCAAAGGACCGAACCAAGGAGTCCTCCACGTCATCGCGCGCCAAGGCCGCTCACTCTCCGTCGCGCGACAAGAAGCGCAAGCGCGACCACAGCAGCAGTGGCAGCGACAGCGACAGTGATCGCTCCTCGAGCGACGACGACGATCGCAAGAAGAAGTCCTCGCGACGATCACGCAAGCGAGCCAGGAGGTCGTCGCGCTCGCACTCGAAGGATCGAGCTCGGTCGGTCGAGCGCAAATCGAGCGAACCAGCCACCGCCGACCTCGAGCCAGCCGATGGTGACGCGCCAGCCGACGACAACGGCGACGATGAGATCGTGTGGGAGGAGCGCGTGATCGTGCCACGCAAGGTCGAGCTCGAGGCCGAGGAGGTCGGGCCCAAGCCGCTGCCGCAGGTGCAGCTGTCGGCGCAGGACTTTGGCGGCGCGCTGCTGCCGGGCGAGGGCCAGGCCATGGCCAACTACGTGGCCGAGGGCAAGCGCATTCCTCGTCGTGGTGAGGTCGGTCTCGAGGCCGACGAGATCCAAAAGTACGAGGATCTCGGCTACGTCATGAGCGGCTCGCGTCATCGCAAGATGAACGCCGTGCGTATGCGCAAGGAGGGCCAGATCTACAGCGCCGAGGAGAAGCGCGCCTTGGCCATGTTCAACTACGAGGAGAAGGCCAAGCGCGAGAACAAGATCCTCGCCGAGTTCCGCGACATGCTGGCGTCCAAGGACCTCATTCAGAAGTAGTGGTAGTCGCAGCAGCAATGGCAGCAGCAGCAGTAGTAGCGTGCAGCTGTCTCATTGTAAATATACATTGAATCTGCCAAACGAGAGCGCAAGTGCCTGGATTGAATCGCGGTCGGTAGTGTTGTTATTCAGTAGATCGCTTGGGCTTGCTCGAGGTCTTCTTGATCGTGGTAGCAGTCGAGCTCTTGGCAGTCGAGCTCTTCTTGGTGGCAGCGTCCTTGCGGCGCTGGCGTTGTACTCGCTCGGCGTCGTCATCGGCATCAGGCTTGTTGGTACTCAACCATTCGAGGAGCTGCATCGGCATCTGTGCATTCTTGAGCTGCTTCGCAAGCATCTCCATGCTTTTGTACTCGAGCAACGCCGTGTACTACCACACCACACGCGCAAGAGAGAGTGAGTTTCGCATACTTGGCACTGCTATTGCGTTGCTACATACACGACTGTCTGCCAGTTTGTCGAGACGCAAGTACTGCAATGCCTCTCGAGGTTGCTTCTTGCGAGCGTAGAAGATGGCGAGCGCTGCCGAGCAATAGTCGCTGAGTTCGATCTGCTGCATGGCGCATATTTGCGTCAACAGCTTCACAAACTGTTGGTCGTCGACCATCCGCTGCTCGGGAGCGTCACCCAAAGTCGGCAGAGTGGTCGTGCTGGCAGCCGGGGTAGTAGGCAGAGTCGTCGCGCCTGGTGGATAGAAGAGCGCATACAAGCGTGGAGGCACGCGCCAGTACTTGCGGCACGTTGCGAGCGCCAGCAAGGCGTTGACCTCCGTGCTGTCGAGCACGCGAATCTCGGGCAGCACGACCGCCGGCTTGCGCTTGCGTGTCGACGAGGCCGCACCCGAGTCGCCTTGCTGCGATCGGTTGAACTGTGCCAGTTGCTGGTAGAACCGTGCGACGAGAGGCGAGTCGTTGCTCGTGATGCCGAGTGCGAGGTGCAGCAGCTCGGGCGCCATGGTGCTTCGCTTCGCCTTGAGGAAGATCGATGCCAGCAGCGTGATGGTGTACTTGTCGGGCAGCACGCGGCTGACGGCCAGCATCTCTTGCAACACCTCGACCGCCGTCGACTCGGACTGATGCACCTTGCACACGCCGAGCAGTGCGTTGTAGAAGCGCAGATCGACGCGCAGGCCGCTCGCTCGAGCGCTCTGCCAGATCTCGAGCGCCTTCTCGAGGCCGCCCGAGCGATCCTTGCCGACCATCGACAGCATGGTCGTGAACGTCACTAGATCGGCCCCTTGGCTCTCGGGCGCTGGCACCTCGACCTTGGCAGCTGCCTTTCGCTTCGATCGATGATTGTCGTCGTCTTCTTGGTCGTCATCGTTATCATCCTCGTCCGACCAATCTTCATCGTCCGAGAGCAATGATGCGGCAGTGGATCCAGGAGCCGCCTCGGCAGCCTCGTCGTTGCTGAGCTCCTCCTGTCGTTGCAAGAGCGGAATGCTCGAGTCTGGATCGAGATCGAGTAGCAACAGGTCGTATAGAGATCGAGTCGGACGCTCAGCACGATGGCCGCTGCTGCTGCTGCTGGTGTTGGTGCTCGAGGGATCCATCGAAGTGAGCACGTCGATGATGGCCAGCGCCTGCGCCTCGTCCTCCATGGCCTTGGCGAGCTTGAGCATCGTATTGGCGACCAAGATGTTCGGAGCCACGCGATACTTGCGCATCTCGCGTCGTAGATACTGCGCTCGCTCGCGAGCATTCGAGTAGAGATGGGTTCGCTCGGCCTGTGCGTGGCGTCGTTGTTCGTCGGTCGAGTGCGCCGAGCGCATGACACGATGGACGCGAGCCATGCCGGCCTCGACCACCTCGGCGGCGCAGTTCCACAGCGCCCCGTAGGTCGATACCGTGGGCGCCAATGCACGCTTCTTGATCTGTTGATAGAGCGACCACGCTCGAGCCCACGCCTGATGTCGACTGCAGATCGCGAGCACCTGATCGAACATGAAGATGTCGGGCTTGACGTGCTTGTCGCGCAGGCTCTGGAACAGCGCCATGGCCTTGGCGAGATCGTTGGCCTCGGCCGCTTGCTTGAACGCCTGTTGGAACTGCTGCACCTTGCCGAGACGTGGAGCCGTCCCCGACGAGCTCTTGCTACGAGCTCCGCGAGTCGAGCTCGATGAGCTCGTGCTCTTCTTCGATGTCGATGTCGATGATGCTGCTGCCTCCTTGCGAGCACCCTTGCCTTTGATAGGTTCAATGAGTCGTTGGGTACTTTGTGAGATTGATGATCTTCTCGATGGTGATGATGATGCGTTGGTAGAGCTCGAAGCATGAGCCACTACAACGCCTGAACCAAGATACTGTGCTCGAGGATGCAAGATACCATGATTGACGACGCTCGATCTCGCGCTCGATCGCCATGATGCAACGAGTGAATACCTCCGCATGGTGGAAGCCGTTGTAGTCGACAAGCACGCCACCGATCCTCTCAGATGTGGTGCTACCGATACACATTGAACCAGCTGCCGAGCGAATCGATACATGATGCACGAGAGCGAGATGCACGCGAGCAGCTGCAACTAAACGAATGACTCGATCTCATTGATCCATGATCTATCAATCGATCAACTCCGACTCTGACCATATCTGAGACTGAGGCAACGATATAGAATCATGATACTGACACCTGACGAGTATCAAGAGGTATATACGTCTTACTTGGATAAGATATGATACGATATCGTTACAACCACACATTCCATCTCGAACGCGAGATCCAATCGATCCAATTGCTTCAGGCGAGTCGGCGCATGGCATCCAACGTGGCAGCTGCAGAGTTCGACGTGCGATGTACAAGCTTGTGTTCGACGAGTAACGCCTCATGGTTGCGTGTTAACCTGTCGGTTTGCTGGACCAATCGCTGCAGTAAGATCATGATAGAGAGCGCGCCATTGGCTAAGGATCGACTCGAGATTGTGTCAGTATGGCGCGAGCGTCGCGTCAAAGGATATTGTGCAACATGAGCGAATGATATGGGTCGTTGAGTATGGTCGCATCGTCAAGGCCTGTGCTGGAGCTCGCTGATGCTTCGATCACAACCTCCACATCCATGATGGCGGCTGCGCGGCGATATGATGCAAATGAAGGGAACAGCAGTGTAGTGTTTAGTGTAGAGTCGCGCGCATGGTTGTGCTCAGTGTATAATTGATACAGGAAACCAACGACACCGTCGGCGCTCAATGTAACCAGCCAATGGCATCACCGTCATGATCATCACGATGATGACGACGATCAAAGGAACGAGAAGATCTCGAACAAGAGCTCGTTCGGAATCATCGACATTGCCGACTCATCGACCAGCGATCGAATCATCGTCATCGTCGACACTGCTTGCTTGATCGATGATGGAGCATATCGATGACGATCAGGACGCCATGTGAACTTGGTGTCGGCAAGCCATTGATTGGCTCCAATCACATGCACTCGATTGCCTGCCGTGAAGGCGATGAGACCTCGTTGCTCGTCGAATGTAACCGCCCACGGATACTCCTTGCCACCATAGTGGAACGACGAGATGTGATGGCCTTCATGAGTGAATGCTTGCAATCGATTATTGCTGAAGTCGGCAACGATGATTCGGCCATGGTTATCGATGCACACTCCTTCGGGATTCTTGAACTGGCCTGGTTGATTGCCTTTGGAGCCGAACTCGAGCAAGAACGAGCCATCGATCAACGACAGTACTTGCACTCGATGATTGCTGCAATCAACAACGATGATTCGATGTCGATCATGATCGATCGCAATGCTTGATGGAAGATTGAACTCTCCGGGCTGAGATCCTTGCTTGCCGCCGACCGAGAACAAGAACGAGAGATCGATCGACGACAAGAACACCAATCGATTGTTGCTGGAATCGACGACGACGATGCGGCGATGATGCTTGTCGATCGCAATGCCTTGAGGATAGCTGAACTCGAGATCTCCTGATCCATGCTGGCCGATGCACGACAAGAACGATTGCTCGCTCAATGACCATGATTGTACTCGATTGTTGCTGCTATCAGTGATGAGGATGCGATCATGATCGTGATCGATCGCAATGCTATCAGGATACTGGAACTGGCCTGGTCCTTCGCCCTGCTGGCCGAAATTGGACACGAACGAGAATCCCTCGCCATCACACGAGAATACTTGCACTCGACGATTGTAGCAATCAACGACGAGCAAGAGATCTCGATGATGGTCGAACACCAAGCCGAACGGGGACTTGAACAGGCCATCAGCCTCGCCTTCTTCCTTGGTGCCAATCGAGAGCTTGATTCGAGGATCACGATCAAGAGTATCGTCTCCCATCTCTTCACGCTCAACCCCGATCTCAAGCACAATATCACCAACAAGAGATGTTCTGTTCCAAGAGCAAAAGATACACACGAGACACGACAGAGAGAGAGAGACCGAGATGCAACGATGATGCAGCAAGCAACGAGACAACGAAGGAACGAAGGAACAGCAACCACCAACCAACCAACACCAGCCTCTCTCTCTCTCTCTCTCTCTCGATCATTCCATCACAATCATCATCAATTGATGGTTGTTCTTGAGCTTTCATTTCTTCTTGTTCTTGTTCTTGTCGTTACTCGCAATGGCCCAACATCAATGCAAATGCAGCAACCGAATCAACAAAGAGAAAGAGAGAGAGAGAGAGAGAGAGAGAGAGAGAGAGATGGAGGAATGATGTGAGTATCGAGAGACGATCGGCATCATCAGCACTATCACCGTCATGATCATCACGATGATGACGACGATCAAAGGAACGAGAAGATCTCGAACAACAGCTCGTTCGGAATCATCGACATCGACGACGAGTCATCGACCAGCGATCGAATCATCGTCATCGTCGACACTGCTTGCTTCATCCATGATGGAGCATGTCGATGACGATCTGGACGCCAAACGAACGTGCCGGCAAGCCATTGATTGGCTCCAATCACATGCACTCGATTGTCTGTCGAGAAGGCGATGAGACCTCGATGCTCGTCGAACGCAAGTGCGATTGGCTTCTCGCGGCCACAGTGGAACGACGAGATGTGGTGGCCTTCGTGAGTGAATGCTTGCAGCCGATAGTTGCAGTTGTCTGCAACGATGATTCGGCCATGGTTATCGACGCACACTCCTTGAGAAAACTCGAACTGGCCTGGTTGATTGCCTCTGGAGCCGAACTGGAACAAGAACGAGCCATCGATCGATGACAATACTTGCACTCGATAATTGAAGGTATCAGTGACGATGATTCGATGTCGATCTTCATCGATCGCGACTGCTGGTGGATGAAGGAACTCGCCAGGTCGAGATCCTCGGTTGCCGACAGAGAACAAGAACGAGAGATCGATCGACGACAAGAAAACCAATCGGTGGTTGTGGGAGTTGGCGATGACGATGCGACGATGATGCTTGTCGATCGCAATGCCTTGAGGATAGCTGAACTCGAGAACTGTGTATCCTTGTTGGCCGATGCACGACAAGAACGATTGCTCGCTCAATGACCATGACTGAATGTGAATATTGCCGGTATCAGTGATGAGGATGCGATCATGATCGTGATCGATCGCAATGCCCCATGGCCCGCAGAACTGGACTGGTCCGTTGCCTTGCGCGCCGAACTTGGACACGAACGAGAATGCCTCGTCATCACCTTGCGAGAATACTTGCACTCGACGATTGAGGGCATCAGATACGAGCAAGAGGCCTCGATGTTGGTCGAACACCAAGCCCGATGAGTTGCTAAATTGGCCGTCAGCATCGCCTTTCTCCTTGGTGCCAATCGAGAGCTTGATTCGAGCATCACGATCAAGAGTATCGTCTCCCATCTCTTCACGCTCAACCCCGATCTCAAGCACAATAACACAAACAAGAGATGTTCCAAGATGAAGATATTCACGAGCGAGAGACCGAGAGACCGAGATGCAACGCAAGAGCAACGATGATGCAGCAAGCAACGAGACAACGAAGGAACGAAGGAACAGCAAACACCAACCAACCAACCAACACGAGCCTCTCTCTCTCTCTCGATCATTCCATCACAATCATCACCACTTGATGGTTGTTCTTGAGCTTTCATTTCTTCTTGTTCTTGTTCTTGTCGTTACTCGCAATGGCCCAACATCAATGCAAATGAAGAATCCGAATCAACAAAGAGAAGAGAGAGAGAGAGAGAGAGAGAGAGAGAGAGAGAGAGAGAGAGATGGAGGAATGATGTGAGGATCGAGAGACGATCGGCAATCATCATCAGCACTATCACCGTCATGATCATCACGATGATGACGACGATCAAAGGAACGAGAAGATCTCGAACAACAGCTCGTTCGGAATCATCGACATCGACGACGAGTCATCGACCAGCGATCGAATCATCGTCATCGTCGACACTGCTTGCTTGATCCATGATGGTGCATGTCGATGACGATCAGGACGCCATGTGAACGTGCCGACAAGCCATTGATTGGCTCCAATCACATGCACTCGATTGTCTGTCGAGAAGGCGATGAGACCTCGATGCTCGTCGAATGCAACACCGTATGGCTTCTCGCGGCCACAGTGGAACGATGAGATGTGATGGCCTTCGTGAGTGAATGCTTGCAGCCGATTGTTGCTGAAGTCGGCAACGATGATTCGGCCATGGTTATCGACGCACACTCCTTCGGGATTCTTGAACTGGCCTGGTTGATCGCCTCCGGAGCCGAACTGGAACAAGAACGAGCCATCGATCAACGACAGCACTTGCACTCGATGATTGCTGCAATCAGCGACGATGATTCGATGTCGATCATGATCGATCGCGACTGTTGATGGACGATTGAACTCTCCGGGCTGAGATCCTTGCTTGCCGCCGACAGAGAACAAGAACGAGAGATCGATCGACGACAAGAACACCAATCGATTGTTGCTGGTATCGGCGATGATGATGCGACGATGATGCTTGTCGATCGCAATGCCTTGAGGATAGCTGAACTCGAGATCTCCTGATCCATGATGGCCGATGCACGACAAGAACGATTGCTCGCTCAATGACCATGATTGTACTCGACTATTGTCGGTATCAGTGATGAGGATGCGATCATGATCGTGATCGATCGCAATGCCATCAGGATACTGGAACTGGCCTGGTCCTTCGCCTTCCTCGCCGAAATTGGACACGAACGAGCTACCATCACCATCATCACACGAGAATACTTGCACTCGACGATTGTAGCAATCAACGACGAGCAGGAGATCTCGATGATGGTCGAACACCAAGCCGAACGGGGACTTGAACAGGCCATCAGCATCGCCTTTCTCCTTGGTGCCAATCGAGAGCTTGATTCGAGGATCACGATCAAGAGTATCGTCTCCCATCTCTTCCACTTCAATCTCTCCCAACGACAAAGAGATGTTTCAAGCTCCAAACTGCTCAAGCCAAGGAGATGAAGATATGAAGCTCTCACACACGAGACACGAGAGAGACACCAAGCAAGCAAGCAACGAGCAACAAGAAGCAACAAGAACCAATCGATGAAGGAACAAAGAACAGTACCTCGCTCACTCACACGAGCCTCTTCTTGATCTTCTTCTTGATGATTCTCGATGCTTGCGCATGCTCTTCCAATCGATATCGAGAGAGAGAGAGAGAGAGAGAGAGAGAGAGAGAGATAGGTTTGTGTGTTTGATGGCAATCCAATCAACAACAAGATCATGTGGGAGGTCTTGGTGTCGATGAACATCAAGCACTGATATTCGATGTGCAACCAAACGCAAATCAATCAATCCATTCATTGTATCTATGTATTTGGCTTGCTCTCTCTCTCAACAAAGAGATTGATTGAACGAATGAATGGAGATATGATGGATTGGATTGGAGGATTGGTGGTTGCTTGTGAGTGTGAGTTGCACGAATGACCAAGAATGATGATGACGATGAGAAGGAGGTGATGGAGTTCATATCATCACATCTTCGTGCTCTTCGGGATCGATTGCACATGGTGACCATCATCGTGATCATGATGTGATCGTTGCGGTATCGAATTGATGGATCATGATCAAGACGAATCATACCAGCTCTGACTCTGCATGGGCTCAAAGACGCGAGAAGATCTCGAACAACAGCTCGTTCGGAATCATCGACATTGCCGACTCATCGACCAGCGATCGAATCATCGTCATCGTCAATACTGCTTGCTTCATCCATGATGGAGCATGTCGATGGAGATCTGGACGCCATGTGAACGTGTCGGCAAGCCATTGATTGGCTCCAATCACATGCACTCGATTGCCTGTCGAGAAGGCGATGAGACCTCGATGCTCGTCGAATGCAAGTGCGATTGGCCTCTCGCGGCCACAATCGAAGGATGAGATGTGATGGCCTTCATGAGTGAATGCTTGCAGCCGATTGTTGGACCCGTCGGCAACGATGATTCGGCCATGGTTATCGACGAACACTCCTTCGGGATTCTTGAACTGGCCTGGTTGATTGCCTTTGGAGCCGAACTCGAGCAAGAACGAGCCATCGATCAACGACAGTACTTGCACTCGATGATTGCTGCAATCACAGACGATGATTCGATGTCGATCTTCATCGATCGCAATGCTTGATGGACGATTGAACTCTCCGGGCTGAGATCCTTGCTTGCCGACCGAGAACAAGAACGAGAGATCGATCGACGACAAGAACACCAATCGATCGTTGCTGGTATCGGCGATGATGATGCGACGATGATGCTTGTCGATCGCAATGCCTTGAGGATAGCTGAACTCGAGATCTCCTGATCCATGATGGCCGATGCACGACAAGAACGATTGCTCGCTCAATGACCATGATTGTACTCGACTATTGTGGGTATCAGTGATGAGGATGCGATCATGATCGTGATCGATCGCAATGCCATCAGGATACTGGAACTGGCCTGGTCCTTCGCCTTCCTCGCCGAAATTGGACACGAACGAGAATCCCTCGCCATCACACGAGAATACTTGCACTCGACGATTGTAGCAATCAACGACGAGCAAGAGATCTCGATGATGGTCGAACACCAAGCCGAACGGGGACTTGAACAGGCCATCAGCCTCGCCTTCTTCCTTGGTGCCGATCGAGAGCTTGATTCGAGCATCACGATCAAGAGTATCGTCTCCCATCTCTTCACGCTCAACCCCGATCTCAAGCACAATATCACCAACAAGAGATGTTCTGTTCCAAGAGCAAAAGATACACCCGAGACACGAGAGAGAGAGAGAGACCGAGATGCAACTATGATGCAGCAAGCAGCAAGCAACGAGACGACGAAGGCACGAAGGAACAGCAACCACCAACCAACCAACACGAGCCTCTGTCTCGATCATTCCATCAATATCATCACCACTTGATGGTTGTTCTTGAGCTTTCATTTGTTCTTGTTCTTGTTCTTGTTGTTGCTCGCAATGGCCCAACATCAATGCAAATGAAGAAACCGAATCAACAAAGAGAAAGAGAGAGAGAGATAGAGAGAGAGAGAGAGAGATGGAGGAATGATGTGAGGATCGAGACGATCGGCATCATCATCAGCACTATCACCGTCATGATCATCACGATGATGACGACGATCAAAGGAACGAGAAGATCTCGAACAAGAGCTCGTTCGGAATCATCGACATTGCCGAATCATCGACCAGCGATCGAATCATCGTCATCGTCGACACTGCTTGCTTGATCCATCGAGGAGCATATCGATGGCGATCAGGACGCCATGTGAACGTGTCGGCAAGCCATTGATTGGCTCCAATCACATGCACTCGATTGCCTGTCGAGAAGGCGATGAGACCTCGATGCTCGTCGAATGCAAGTGCGATTGGCTTCTCGCGGCCACAGTGGAACGACGAGATGTGATGGCCTTCGTGAGTGAATGCTTGCAATCGATGATTGTCGTAGTCTGCGACGATGATTCGGCCATGGTTATCGATGAACACCACATTAGGATCATCGAACTGGCCTGGTTGCTTGCCTTTGGAGCCGAACTCGAACAAGAACGAGCCATCGATCAACGACAGTACTTGCACTCGATGATTGTAGGTCTCGACGACGATGATTCGATGTCGATCATGATCGATCGCGATGCCTGATGGATACTGGAACTTACCAGGTCGAGATCCTCGCTTGCTGCCGACAGAGAACAAGAACGAGAGATCGATCGACGACAAGAACGCCAATCGATTGTTGCCAGTATCGGCGATGATGATGCGACGATGATGCTTGTCGATCGCAATGCCTTGAGGATCGTTGAACTCGAGATCTCCTGATCCACGATGGCCGATGCACGACAAGAACGATTGGTCGCTCAGAGACCATGATTGAATGCGATTATTGCCACTATCGACGATGAGGATGCGATCATGATCGTGATCGATCGCAATGCCATCAGGGTTCTGGAACTGGCCTGGTCCTTCGCCTTCCTCGCCGAACTTGGACACGAACGAGCCGCCATCATCATCATCACACGAGAATACTTGCACTCGGTGGTTGCTAAAATCACTGACAAGCAAGAGGCCTCGATGATGGTCGAACACCAAGCCAAGAGGCCTGTCGAATTGGGCATCAGCACCGCCTCGATGCTTGGTGCCAATCGAGAGCTTGATTCGAGAATCATCATCAAGAGTATCGTCTCCCATCTCTTCAACAACAAGCTATGTTCAAGTTCAATGAGATACACGTGAGAGAGAGAGAGAGAGAGTCCGAGATGTAACGCAAGAGCAACGATGATGCAGCAAGCAGCAAGCAACGAGACAACGAAGGAACGAAGGAACAGCAACCACCAACCAACCAAGGACCGTACGAGGAAGATGAGATTGTACGCCACGCAGAGTACGCAAGCCATCGAGATCGGGAACAGGGAAGTCGAGATAGATATATATAGTGTGTGCGTGCGCGGGTGCGTGAGTTGGTGGGTCCAAGTGGTTGCGTCAGCGGCGCAGGCGCCCACGCGAGAGTGTACAGGTACAAGATGCGCATTCGACCTAGGCAGTGGCACGAGTGCTCGCGTGCTCGCCGTCCTTCGATGCAACACTGGCGGCGATAGTGGTCATGGCAGCATCAACAGCAGTGACGGCGCTCGTGGTGCTGCTCGGCATTGGGTACGGGCCCGGATAATGACCTCGACCGACGATGACGCCCTGCTTGGCTCGGAGGTAGTTGAAGATCTTGTCCATGCGATGGTCCTCGTCGTGTGCCATGTGGTCGATCCAGTTAAAGTACTCGGGCTTTGAGAAAGTCGATGATACGTGAACGCCATATGGCGTCCGGCGAGAGCGCAACGCACGACATCGACACGTCAGTACCGCGAGATCGATCGATCGATCGTGCTGCTTGAGGCGTGTGGCTGCTGCTGCTGCTCGACGATGAGTCGGTACGTACACGAAGCAGATCGGGCTCGTACATGTAGCTGTACTGAATGAAGCAGCACAAGAACGCAAACAGCAGCGTCGAGCCGTACGGGATCGACGGCAGCCATCCAGCGGTCTCGCCAGCGTTCCACAAGACCGACATGGTTCGAGCCGCCGTGAACAAGGCGATCTCGCGTCTGCGCTGCGGCACCTCGACGAACAACGCCGTCCTACACACACGTATGTATGTGCAGAGAATCAGCGTGAGTCATCTCGACTACACCATCGAGCGAGTACTCTACTCGAGTGGTTCAAGCATTGGGACGCGTCGTATACCCAGCGATGAAGCCGGCAGCGAGAGGGTTCCAGCCATCGTCCTTGTGGCGCAGCAGCTTGAGAGCACAGAGTACGCCGTTGAAGATGCTCGTGACGCCGCCCCAGAACGCCGCGAACCGTAACGTATCGTTACCGAAACATACGGTCATCGTCTTCGAATCACTGATATCGCACGAGTAGACCAGAGAGCGAGCGAGCGAGCGAGCGAGAGCGATCGTGATAGTCGATCGAATCGATAGCGATGCATCAGTATCTCGTTCCAGGTGATAGATCGATCGATCTCGAGCTCTCTCGAGCTCGTTCAATCTATACCAACAAATACAAGATCATATTGAAGCTCCACAGATACGTACTTGACGAGTACTCGCTTGACGAAGACGCGTATCAGCCACGCGAGTGTGCCCTTGCCGACGTACGCCACCGCAAAGGCGCGAACGAAGCATCGCACGGTGAAGAGACCGCACGCTATCTTGGTACGGCACACATGCTCCGACATGCTGCTACGCTCGATAGGTGTCGCCACTCGTTGGTAGATCTGGTTCCAGAGATAGATGAGGCTGTTGTGGATGATGTAGCCCGCGGCGTGTGATGTCGGGTCCAAGCGTCACACTCTCTCGAACTCGCGAACTCGAACTCGCACCGACCAGATAGTTCTTGATGTAGGTTGGTTGTTTAACTATACAATACCAAGAGCAAGAAGGGATCTAGCGATATCGATGGAGATCAAGATCGAGATAGAGATCGAGATATTGAATCGATTGAGAGATATTGCGATGTGTTGATGGAGCGGCAGCCAAGAGAAGAGAGTGCGAACTGCTCTCGACTCGACTCTCATCGCATCTCGTCGATCTCAACAATCATCATCGCCGTCTATCGCTACTATCATCAGGCCCCCAACCCCCTCACACTCCGACACCGAAGCAAGCAACCGTCATGGCCGATCTTGACACTGACACGAGGATAGTGTACTCGATCGGTACCAATCTTCAAGGTCCTCGGGAGTGTCAGTTCCGTGACCCTTGCTTCGTGGCGTTCGACCATCATCGAGGTCTCTTGTATGTCGTCGATCGCAACAGCCATCGAGTGCAGGCATTCTCGTCGCTCGACGGATCGTTCGCGTTTGAGTTTGGGTCACAAGGAATCCTCGGCGGCCAGTTTCAGTATCCCGTTGGCATTGCGATCGACCACAATCATGATCGCATCTTCGTCACTGATACCGACAACGATCGGCTGCAGGCCTTCTCATCGGCGGACCATTCGTTCCTGTTCGCAGTCAACCTTCGCGACTCGTTCCCTTGCCCTGCAGGAGTCGCTTTCGATAGCGTTCGAGACCAACTGGTGATTGTTGGCATCGAAGGACAGAGAGTGCGAGCGTACCGAGCCACCGGCCTGCGCGATCGCTCGATCTTATTCGACCACCACGGTTTGGCTCCCGACGAGATAATGTGTAATGGATCCGACGCGGCGGTCGATCTCCAACGTAGTCGCATCGTAACGACCTACACCGAAGCCGATCGGATACGTGTGTTCTCAGCGATCGATGGCTCGTTCTTGTTCGAGTTCGGCTCGTATGGCAAGCAACCAGGCCAGTTCGAGTTTCCTCAAGGGGTGTGCGTCGATAACCATGGCCGAATCATCGTCGCCGACGGAGCCAACAATCGATTGCAAGCATTCACTCACGAAGGCCATCACATCTCATCCTTCGATTGTGGCCGCGAGAGGCCATTCGGAGTTGCATTCGACGAGCATCGAGGTCTCATCGCCTTCTCGACTGGCAATCGAGTGCATGTGATTGGAGCCAATCAATGGCTTGCCGACACCAAGTTCATGTGGCGTCCAGATCGCCATCGATATGCCCCTCGATGGATCAAGCAAGCGGTGTCGACGATGACGATGATTCGATCGCTGGTCGATGAGTCGTCAATGTCGATGATTCCGAACGAGCTGTTGTTCGAGATCTTCTCGTTCCTTTGATCGTCGTCATCATCGTGATGATAGTGCTGGTGATAGTGCTGATGATGATGCCGATCGTCTCTCGATCCTCAAATCGTTCCTCCATCAATCTCTCTCGTTCGCTCTTTTGTCGTTGTTGATTCGGATTCTTCATTTGCATTGATGTTGGGCCATTGCGAGCAAGAACAAGAAGCAAATGGAAGCTCAAGAACAACCATCAATTGATGATGATTGTGATGGAATGATCGAGAGAGAGAGAGAGAGAGAGAGAGAGAGAGAGAGAGAGAGAGGCTCGTGTTGGTTGGGTGGTGGTTGCTGTTCCTTCGTTCCTTCGTTGTCTCGTTGCTTGCTGCTTGCTGCATCATCGTTGCTCTTGCGTTGCATCTCGGTCTCTCTCGGTCTCTCTCTCGTATATCTCTTATCTCTGGTTCTTTGACTCGATCATCTCTTGTTGTTGTTGTTATTGTTATTGATATTGTGCTTGAGATTGAAGAGATGGAAGACGATACTCTTGATCGTGATGCTCGAATCAAGCTCTCGATTGGCACCAAGGACTATGGCGAGGCTGATGCCCAATTCAACAACTCATCGGGCTTGGTGTTCGACCATCACCGAGGCCTCTTGCTCGTGGTCGACAGCGGCAACCATCGAGTGCAAGTATTCTCGTGTGATGATGATGATAATGGCGGCTCGTTCGTGTCCAAGTTCGGCGCGCAAGGCAACGGACCAGGCCAGTTCCGCCTCCAGTATCCATGGGGCATTGCGATCGATCACGACCATGATCGCATCCTTGTCGCCAATACCGGCAATAATCGCATTCAATCATGGTCTCTGAGCGACCAATCGTTCTTGTCGTGCATCGGCCAACGTGATATACGATGCCTTGGATTCGCCGGTCCTCAAGGCATTGCGATCGACAAGCATCATCATCGCATCGTCATGCTCGACTTCAACAACGATCGATTGGTGTTCTTGTCGTCGATCGATCTCTCGTTCTTGTTCTCTGTCGGCCACAAGCGACGAACTCGACCTGGAGACTTCTACTATCCATCAGGTATCGCGATCGATCATGATCGACATCGAATCATCGTATCTGAGAGTAAACACAATCGAGTGCGACTATGGTCGATCGACGGCTCGTTCTTGTTCCAGTTCGGCGAGTTCGGCAAGCAACCAGGCAAATTCATGAGCCCTAAAGGAGTATGCGTCGATAACCATGGCCGAATCATCGTCGCAGACACCGAAAACTATCGATTGCAAGCATTCACTCACGAAGGCCATCACATCTCATCGTTCCACTGTGGTTATGCGAGACCGTGCGGAGTTGCATTCGACGAGCATCGAGGTCTCATCGCCTTCTCGACTGGCAATCGAGTGCATGTGATTGGAGCCAATCAATGGCTTGCCGACACGTTCACATGGCGTCCAGATCGCCATCGATATGCTCCATCATGGATGAAGCAAGCGGTGTCGACGATGACGATGATTCGATCGCTGGTCGATGAGTCGGCGATGTCGATGATTCCGAACGAGCTGTTGTTCGAGATCTTCTCGTTCCTTTGATCGTCGTCATCATCGTGATCGTGGTGATCGTGGTGGTGATAGTGCTGATGATGCCGATCGTCTCTCGATCCTCAAATCATTCCTCCATCAATCTCTCTCGTTCGCTCTTTTGTCGTTGTTGATTCGGTTGATGCATTTGCATTGATGTTGGGCCATTGCGAGCAAGAACAAGAACAAATGGAAGCTCAAGAACAACCATCAAGTGATGATGATTGTGATGGAATGATAGGGGGAGAGAGAGGCTGGTGTTGGTTGGTTGGTGGTTGCTGTTCCTTCGTTCCTTCGTTGTCTCGTTGCTTGCTGCTTGCTGCATCATCGTTGCTCTTGCGTTACATCTCGGTCTCTCTCGGTCTCTCTCTCTCGTATATCTCTTATCTCGTATCTCTTGTTGGTGATATTGTGCTTGAGATCGGGGTTGAGCGTGAAGAGATGGAAGACGATACTCTTGATCGTGATCCTCGAATCAAGCTCTCGATCGGCACCAAGGAAGAAGGCGATGCTGATGGCCAATTCTACTTTCCTCGAGGCTTGGTGTTCGACCAACATCGAGATCTCTTGCTCGTGGTCGACAGCAGAAACCATCGAGTGCAAGTATTCTCGCAAGGTGATGACGAGGGATTCTCGTTCGTGTCCAAGTTCGGCGAGCAGGGCGAAGGACCACTCCAGTTCGACAGTCCGTGGGGCATTGCGATCGATCACGATCATGATCGCATCATCACCACACACTCTTGCCGAGTTCAAGTATGGTCTGCAAGCGACCAATCGTTCTTGTCGTGCGTTGGCAAGGGTGGATCAGGAGATCTTGAGTTTGCTTCTGCTCACGGCATCGCGATCGACAAGCATCATCATCGCATCATCATCGCCGACTTCAACAACAACCGAGTGGTGTTCTTGTCGTTGATCGATCTCTCGTTCTTGTTCTCGGTCGGCGGCGGCTACCGCGGATCACTGCCGGGAGAGGTCAACCATCCATCAGCAGTCGCGATCGATCACGAGCGACATCGAATCATCGTCGCTGATAGCTTCAATCATCGAGTGCAAGTATGGTCGTTGATCGATGGCTCGTTCTTGTTCGAGTTCGGCTCGTATGGCAAGCAGCCAGGCCAGTTCGCCCTTCCTCTTGGAGTGTGCGTCGCCAACCAAGGCCGAATCATCGTTGCCGAATTCCACGGCTCTCAGCTGCAAGCATTCACTCACGAAGGCCATCACATCTCATCGTTCCGCTGTGGTTGTGCGAGGCCGTGTGCGGTTGCATTCGACGAGCATCGAGGTCTCATCGCCTTCACGGCAGGCAATCGAGTGCATGTGATTGGAGCCAATCAATGGCTTGCCGACACCAAGTTCGTTTGGCTTCCAGATCTCCATCGACATGCACCATCATGGATCAAGCAAGCAGTATCGACGATGACGATGATTCGATCGCTGGTCGATGAGTCGTCGATGTCGATGATTCCGAACGAGCTCTTGTTCGAGATCTTCTCGTTCCTTTGATGATGCCCTTGATGATACTGATGAATCTGTCGATGTCATGGAGGCACCTCGAGCGACTGATATCAATCCATGCTCTTTCGCACATGCTCACGCATCAATCCACACCATACGACAAGCACACACAAGAACACGATTGAATGAAACCTGTGTGCAACCATTCGTTCGTTGGCTTGGCGCTTCGCACACCTTGCTTGGTCTCGTTGCTGCTTCGTGTCGCGCTCTCTCCTCTCCTCGTTGTGTCGGTGTCGTCGCTTGTATCTTGTGCAGTGTATACTTTGCGATATGGGAGACGAAGCTCTTGTTCGTGATGCTCGAATCAAGCTCTCGCTTGGCAGCAAGGAGCAAGGCAGTTCTGATGGCCAGTTCAGCTTGCCTCGAGGCTTGGTGTTCGACCATCATCGAGGTCTCTTGCTCGTCGTTGATACCAACAACAATCGAGTGCAAGTATTCTCGTGTGATGATGATGGCTCGTTCGTGTCCAAGTTCGGCGAGAAAGGTCGCCAACCGGGCCAGCTCTACTATCCATTTGGCATCACGATCGATCACGATCATGATCGCATCCTCGTCGTTGAACACGCCAATTGTCGAGTACAATCATGGTCTCTGAGCGACCAATCGTCCGTGTCGTGCGTCGGCCATCATGGATCAGGAGATCTCGAGTTCAGCAGTCCTCAAGGTATTGCGATCGACAAGCATCATCGTCGCATCGTCGTCGTCGATTCCAGCAACAATCGATTGGTGTTCTTGTCGTCGATCGATCTCTCGTTCTTGTTCTCTGTCGGCGGCAAGGAAGGATCTCAACCTGGCGAGTTCAACTTGTCATCAAGCGTTGCGATCGATGAAGATCGACATCGAATCATCGTCGCTGATTGCAAGAACAATCGAGTGCAAGTACTGTCGTCGATCGATGGCTCGTTCTTGTTCCAGTTCGGCTCGTATGGCAATCAAGCAGGCCAGTTCCACAGTCTTCTTGGAGTGTGCGTCGACAACCAAGGCCGAATCATCGTCGCCGACAGCGGCAACTCTCGACTGCAAGCATTCACTCACGAAGGCCATCACATCTCATCCTTCGATTGCGGCAGCGGATGTCCAAATGGTGTTGCATTCGACGAGCATCGAGGTCTCATCGCCTTCACGGCAGGCCATCGAGTGCATGTGATTGGAGCCAATCGATGGCTTGCCACCAAGTTCGTTTGGCGTCCAGATCGTCATCGATATGCTCCATCATGGATGAAGCAAGCCATCTCGACGATGACGATGATTCGATCGGTGGTCGATGATTCGGCGATGTCGATGATTCCGAACGAGCTCTTGTTCGAGATCTTCTCGTTCCTCTGATCATGATGATGCCATTGTTCTCGTTGCCCCGTCGTGCTCGCAGCATCTCTCAACCTAACCCCAAGCCCAAGCCCAACCGCAAACCCCAATTGCCCTCACTATCAACGAACCTACAAACAACCACACTCCCATCTACTCACTCATTGCCATCGCACTAAGCTACTCTATCCCAAATGAATCTCTGCCATCAAACCATCATGCTCATGGTGCTCCTCTGCTTCGTGTCGCGAGCATTGTCGCAAGCACCAACCGCTTGCATCGACCAGCGGGCCCTCGTTGAACAACAGCCCACGAACGAGGTGCGATACTCGGATCTCGCTACATGTCTAGCGACGCGAGGCCTGTACGAGGAAGCCGCCACGACACTACATCAAGCTGTCGAGCTCGTTCGTGAGTCGTCGAATCGAGAGAATCTATCGCAGCTTCTATTCAACGTATGCTCGAGCCCATGCTCTCGATCGTGAGCACGACAACGACCCAATCCAGCTCACGAACTCGTTCGCAACCTCTCAATCTCTCTCTCTCTCTCTCTCAATCTCAATCTACAGTTGGCATACACGTATCAATATCTCGGTCGATATTCCGATGCGTTGGAGTATTACGACGAGGCGATCGGCGTCGATCCAGGCATGCTGCAGGCTCTTGTCAAGGCCGCTTGGATTCACTATACGACTGGCAACTACGCTGCCGCCGTACCGTATCTCGAGCGAGCCTTGCGATTGAATCCTCGGTATGTAGTGCGCTGCACGGGTCCATCAATGAGGTTGCTTGATTGCGTGATTGATTGATTGATTGATTCGATTGATTGATTGATTGATTGATTGATTGATTGATTGATTGATTGATTGATTGATTGATACGAACGAGATAGTGCTGCTCCAACCTTGCAATATCTTGGAGATGTCTACAACAATCTCAAGCGTTGGGATGAAGCCATCACCGTGTACAAGGCAGCTCTCGAGCTGCGTGCCAAGGACGTCACACTCATGAGCAGTCTGGGAGATACGCTCAACAATGCCAAGCGACACTCGGAGGCCATTCAGATCTTCAAGCAAGCGCTCGAGCTACAACCGGACTCGGAGACGCTGCTCGTCGGATTGTTGCAATCGAGGCTCGAGATCGCTCAGTGGAATGGACTCAAGAACCTGCAACGCAAGTTGGTGGCATTGACGCGAACGACTCTCGATCGACACGAGCAGCAACACGAGCAAGCTGGAGCCAATGCCAAGATGACGCCAGTCGCCTTGCAACCGTACACGGCGCTGTTTGTTCGAGGAGTCGATCGGCAACTACAACGACGAATCTCGAGTAGCTGGGCATCGACGAGTATTCGAGCTGCACGAGTAGCGAATCAATATCAAGCTCCTCTCTATCTCAATGTGTCCACAACCAATGGCGTCATCGACGACAACGATCTCGAGGCACAGCAAGGAGCACGGCTCCTTCGAGTTGGCTACATCTCACGACGCTTCGAGTCCTATCCGGGAACTCGCTTGATGCTTCGAATGTTCTCGCTGCACGATCGATCGCGATTCAAGGTGTATGCGTATGCTCATGGCCCCGACGACGGCTCGCTCGAACGACAGATCGTACAACGAGACTGCAATGTCTTTCGTGATGTATCGCAACTGTCTACTGGTCAAGTTGCTCGAGTGATTGCAGATGATGCCCTTGATGTGCTCATCTCATGTATGTATTCTCTCTCTCTCTCTCTCTGACTCACTCTCGACTGAATAACAATGCGACTGACCTTTATATACGACAGATGATGGATTGCATAGCTACAACTCGATGGAGGTACTCGCTCTCCGACCGGCGCCAATCCAAATCTCGTTCCTTGGCTTTGCAGGAACAACTGGAGCGATCGTGAACGGAGAGAGAATCGTCGATTTTATCGTCGTCGATCCGACGATCGTACCGGAGAACGAGCGCCATGATGGATCGTACAGCGAGAGACTGATCGTGATGCCGAGCACCTATCAACCACGCGATAGCTCCGACATGGTTGCGCTTTCGGATCCACCGCTCACGAGAGAGCACGTTGATGTTGCTCTTCCAGCGGATGCCTTCGTATTTACTTGTTTCAATCGCTGTACGTGAATCCCTGCGAGTGCGTGTGTGGAGTGAGGCGTGAGTGAGTGAGATTAGCTCACTGACGACGGAGGCTATGGATCGTAGTGAACAAGATCGAGCCGACGGTATTCGATAGCTGGCTGCGTATCCTAACGCAAGTGCCCAAGAGTGTCTTGTGGCTGTACTCGGACGGTAACGCAGCAGCTGAGAGCAACCTCTTGCGTGCAGCGAGCAAGCGAAACGTAGCGAGTGAGCGGATCATGTTCGCTCGCCGCGTACCGCATGCAATGTACCTCGAGCGCCTAGCGTTGGCTGATTTGTTCCTCGACACGTGGTACTACAATGCCCACACGACGTGCTCGGATGCTCTCTGGGCCGGCTTGCCGGTCGTGACGTTGAGAGGCACGACGATGGCGTCGCGCGTCGGTGCCAGCGTACTCCACGCAGCAGGTACATTGCACAGCGCCCCTTGACGTCTATGCCATTCTTTCTCTCTCTCTCATATTGATTCCTTGGAATGCGTAATAGGTCTCGATGAACTGATTGCATCAACTGTAAGTGAGTATGAATCACTTGCAATCGAGCTAGCAACACAACCGGCTCGCCTTGCAGCGGTACGCCAACGAATCGACGACGCTCGCAAGCGCCCGTCGCGTGAAAGGCCATTGTTCGACAGTGCGCAATATGTGCGATGGTTCGAGAGCGCCCTCGAGCAAGCGGCGCTGCAACGAGCTGCGGCTGCCGACGAGGCGGAGTGGCACGCACAAACCGAAGCGATCGTAGTTCCTCTTGTCGAATGAGAGTGAGAGAGCGCAATAAAACAATGAGTGAGCGTTGGTATATCATGGAATTGAGGAATGATTCATTCATACACGAGTGCGTTTGCAACAAGGTATGAGACAACAAACAAACACACAGCGAAAGGCAATCAGGCCGGTAGGCGAGCGAACGCATACGAGCGAGACGGACGACATCGCTTAGTTGACACCGACAGCAGTCCAGGCACCAGTGACCGAGTTGAGGACGGCCGAGTTGCCCGGGAAGAGCACCTTGGTGGCGGTGGCGGTGGCAGCGCGGGCCTGGGCAAAGGTCGTGGTGGTGGTCATGTAGTTGACGAGCGCGCTGTAGGTGATGTCGAGGGCCGGGATGATGCCGGCGGGGTCGACGTAGTTGGTGGTCCTCTGCTGCGGGTGCACGCCACCCTGGACGAGGAGCACGAACCACAAGTTGGCGATACCGCTGTTCCAGTGCACGCCTCCGTTGTCGAGGATGCCAATGTAGCGGTTGGGGTAGTAGTCGCGCGAGACACCATCCTTGACGGGGTTGTTCATGTAGCGGAGAGCGTCACCGGCAAGGTAGCACTCGCTGCCGATCTCCCAGCTGTTGGCATGGAGGCCACCCTTGTCGTAGATGACGGCCGAAGCACCCATGATATCGGCAATGCCCTCGTTCAAGGCACCGGACTCTCCCGAGTCTGTTCACCAAACCAAATGAGAATCGTGAGTCAGAGTGAGCGAGCGCGCGAGAGCGAGAGAGAGCGAGCGAGTACGATAACATACAACGAAGGTTGGCAGTCGAGCTGATGACGGCATGAGTGAGCTCGTGGCAGACGACGCTCAAGTCACCGGCAAAGTCCGAGAAGTTGATGCCATCACCATCACCGTACACCATTTGGATTCCGTTCCAGAAGGCGTTGTTGTAGTTCTTGTCGTAGTGGACGGTCGAGATCAGAGTGGCGCCCTTGTTGTCGTACGAGTCGCGACCAAAGGCCTTAAAGTAGAACTCGTAGCAGATGCCCGAGTTGGCGTACGCCTGGTTGACCGACTGGTCGTTGACCGGCAGGCTGCCCTCAGTGCGGACGAGGGTGCCAGGCAGCTGGGTCTTCTGGTTGGCAGTGTAGACCGTGCGGTTCTCGATCGTGTACACGAGCGGGAACTCGACGATGAGATCGCCCGACTGCGGCGAGACGAAGACGCGCGACGTGTACGGGATCTTCATCTCGGGGTGCTCGTAGGCGACCGTGGCGCGGTACGCAAAGAAGGCCTCCTCCTCGTGCAGCAAGAACACGAGCTCGGGGTTGGAGAGGAACTCGAGGTCCTCCTTGGCCATGGCGGCCGTGATGGCCGGCTTGCCGACGTGCTGGATCTACTCGGTCGGTGACGCAAGCAACGTCACGTCAGAACAGTCTTGAGGAGAAGAGAGCGAGAGCTTTTGCGCTTGAGCAAAGAAAGTACTGCATAACTAACGCTATCGCCCAGTTGTTGCGAGCAAAAGGAATATCGCTACTACAACTGCTACTACTGCTGTATCCCCACCCACACAAAGGAATGGCCCTCCATAAAATAACATCGAGCGCGAGCTCGAAGATAAATAAATCAATGGATAAATAAACGAATGAACGCCTTGTAAGCTCACTGTCTCTGTGTGTGGTGCGAAGAGCGAAGAGAGGAATACTCTTCTCCGTTTTCTCGCCACTCCTCTCTCGCTCTCGTGCGCGTTCACGATCTAGATGATATCAAGCTGACACTGGCAGCGGCGGCAGCGGCGGCGGCGGCGATAACCCTCCATCGGCGTGGCGCGAGTTGGTGAGTGCGAGCGTGGTGTACCTTGACATCAGCGTAGGGAGCATCGGCGTGGAAGGCAAGCACCGACGACGAGATGGCGAAGACGGCGCCCTGCTCGTTGGCGTGGACGATGATCTCACCACCATCGACCTCGAGCTGCGAGCCGTGGTGCTCGACGAACTGCTGGAAGAAGACGTGCGTGTTGTTGCGCGTATCGACGTTGGTCTTGACGTGCAGGAAGCTCTCGCGGCCCGTGAAGCCGAAGACCGGCGCGAGGGTCTCGGTGATGTAGCTGCGCACCGAGCGCGGATCGACGGGCGTCGGGACCGAACCCAACTGGCCCGTAAGGAACAGAATACCACCGTTGCGTCCAACGACGCGCTCCTCGATCGTGATCGTCGACGCGAGCGACACTGCCACCAAGGCAGCGAGCACAAGCAGCAGCTTCATGGCGATGATGAGATGCGAGGAAGGGAAGCAGCGAACAAGAGGCGAGAAGGAGTGGACGCGCGCGCTGAGCGAGAATCGCCATCCAGCAAACCTGATCCTAACGCGAGCCTTAATTGGGGTCTTGCGGCTTAGCGTTGGGCTCGCTGTTGCGTTGATTCGCGGTGTAGTGGGAAGGTGCTTGTTTGTGACCAGCTGCAAACAAATAGCACGGGTTTGAATCCCGCCAGCGAAATACGCCACACGTCCTACTGTTCTTCTCTCGTCTTGTTGCTGTTTCGTTGCTGCCTCGAATCACACCAATATCTGGTGGTATTAATTCGAGAGATTGGAGATAAGTGATAGCGAGGAAGGACTTGAGTGGCTGTTTGATTGGGAGCTCCATGGGATGCACTCGTTGCGAGGACGCGCTTCCGCACCAGCACTCTCAAGTGGCAACCACAACCACAACTACAATTACGATGATGGCACCAACGCTGGCTCAGCATTGCGAGGTAGTAGCGGTACTATCTCTCTGATTCGAGTGCTATTCGTCGTCATTATTGTGTCAGTCGTCTTGCTCTCAATACTGCAACTCTCCATCGAGCCACCGATCGAACCCGTGCAGCAGCCGCAAGCAGCACACGAGCTTCGACCTCGGTTGCTGATACCCGCGCGACTCCCACAACCTGCACCAATCCACGGCAACCGTCAGCGACAACCACCACCGCCACAACTCGATCACCTCTCCATCGAGTCGAATGTGATAGAGCCCCAGAAGCAACCTCCTCCACAGCCGCCACCACGAGTACGAGATGGTGGCGCATTGTTCGGCCATGTCGCTCTCGATGACTCAACAGCGACGAACTCTCCACCAGCGATCCATCCTCTCCTTGGCACAACTCTCATCAGCAACAACAACAAGAACAAGAATCCAACGGCACTAAAGGCTATCGAGCAGCAACAACAACAACAACCGGTGGTCGACCCTTGGTTCACTTTCAGCAACGTGTCGTACCCATTCGTCGACGTCAAGACCGACAACGAGCTCTTCGATGAAGCTTGGGAGCGACTCACCAATGCCACTGACGAGGCTGCACGCGTGGCATTCAACGGCCGCCGACCCGAACCCGTGGTTCTGATCGACATTGACTCGAGTGAGTACTTTCTGTGGCAAGCAAGTGCTCTCGCTCTGGGACTACGCAAGCATCATCACTCCAAGATCGTGTTCGTGATCCACATGAAGAAGCAACACCACCGACGCTGGAACGACATCTTTCACACGGTCGAGCGTTGGTGGACCTCGCATCGAGTCGCCTTCTGGTTCTCGATCGACTATGCACACATTGACGGCGGCTGGTACGGTCCGTACAACCGCATCTTCGGCTTGATGGAGCTCTTTCGCTACGTCACTGCGCATTGCGATCGACGCGAGCACCATCTCTCAATCTTTGAAGAGGACAACGACCCCTCGTCCGACCTCTCAAACTCGACGCTTGGTACCCTGCATCCCAATGGCTATCGGCGAGCGCTCGAGCATTATCGCTCGGTCGTGTCGGCGCGCATCAACTCGACCGAACTACTCGACCAACTCGACTCGCTCAATTCGCTCCATGGCGTCGAGCGAATCTGTTCAGCGTTCGTCGATGCGCCACACGCGATCGTACTCGATTCCGACATGGTGGTGCTTCGGTCGATGGTGAATCTCACGGTGCAACGCTCGCGACCGATCGGAGCATCAGTGAGCGACATGAAGGTGCAGACACATCAACGTATGTTGCGCAAGTACTGTCGCGCACCGCCCGACGCCGTGCAGAATGTCGCCATTCCAGTCGTGATGCACCTCCAAGACCTCGAATCGATGTTGCGTCGCTGGCTCGAGATCTCGTTCGATCTCCGCCACGAGTCCAACGCCACGATCTTTGATCGCGACAAGTGGACCATCGAGATGTATGGCTATGCGGTGGCCGCTGCCGAGATCGACACCGTGCATCTGAATCTCACCATCCTACAAGGAGCGCCGCCATATTACAATGCCGAAGCTGGCACACCATTCCTTCTGCACTACTCGTTTCGACAAGCCTTTGGCCCATCGAAATCTCAACCGCAATGGTCATTCGATAAGCGATATTTCTTGAACAGGTTCGTGCATACATTCTCGAGCTCGAGACAATCGCTATCGACCCACCCACCTACCCACCAACCTCGCTTCTCGTGTAGCATTCCGCAACCTCGACCATGGCCACCGGTACCCAAGGTCGCGGTCTCAGTCTTCAATCCAGCCTACGCGCTCGGTTCACGTATACTCATGCAAGAGCTCAACGAGTTGTTGGTCGAAGCCTATGGCCAAGAGCCAGCGCTTTTGCACGAGAGAAAGGAGCACCTGTACGACCAGTTTGTGCGTGATTATCTTGAAGAGTACCGCAACCGTACCCGAGCCAAGCCTCGGTGAGGCAATCGGATTGTAAGATAGAACATGTTGACAACCTCGTTGATACGGACGGCCACATGTTGTAACAATATATGTATAGAGTGCTTGAGTGCTTGATATGTATAGTAACGACAGCTTACAAAGATAACATGAATCGCACATGGACAGACACCCCTTTCACACGGGTGGATCTCGGTGATGCACGTTACGCTGGTGCTGGAAGAAGGATTGTTGTAGTACATTGATTTGCGTATCTTCCATTCGCGAGATGGCTTCGACCTGTAGGGTAACGGTAGTATGGTGAGTATTCTGCACTCGCCCACTCTGAGAGTGAGAGAGAGAGACTGAGAGAATACGTACAGGATTGGGAGTAGTCAGCGAAATGGATTGCGCCAGCGCCACGGTCGACTCATCGTGAATCGTGTCCGTGTGGTGTGTCATGAAATCCACCAACGACGCCATCATGGCGCATCCCTCAGGCGGTGGCTGCCACTCGGGATAGGTACGCGTAAAGTGCAAGAACGAGCGCTCCATCTTTCCGTCCTTGGCATGGTTCAGGGCACCACCCTCGACCGTCGCTCCGTATTGTGGATTTCCGTGCTTGGCGAATTCAAAGTTGGCGAACGACGAGATATGTCCAACACCGTGTACCTCGACCGTATTCGAGGCAATATGCATGACGATCTCCTCGCAGCACTGAGGGATGCAGAAGAAAAATACCAGCGGCGTCACGAAGGGGCTGAAGAGCTCGCGCAGGAAGCCAAACACGCGGTACTCGTAGAGCTCCTCGAATTCGCCCAACACCTGCGCGTTGCAAAAATACACACATATGGAAGATGGTCAATAACCGTACACTCACTGGCGCGCAAGAGCAGAGAGATAGAGACACATTGATGTCGAACGAACCTGATACGTGTGGCAACGGCCCTCCCAGTCGCTCGGCATGTAGGAAGTGTGCTTGTAGACCTCTTGCATGGTCTCCTCGGGCGTAAAGATCTCGTTCGGCGGAATGAGCGAGCGGAGCACGGCCAACATGGCGCCAAACACTCCGAGATACCACAGGCCGTTGCGGCCAAAGAGTTGTACGTTGACGAGGAAATCATCATCGAGGAACGACAGCAGTACGATCAAGAACACGATCGCTCCGATGAGGAATAGCAAGAAGCTGCCATCGATTGAATATTCCAGAGCGCACACACACACGGGTTAGTTCATTCACTCGTTCGATTCAGGCATTGATGCATTCTACGGTCGTACCGAGCAACAATCACCAAGACGTTGGATCGGAACTGGTTGACATACTCCGACGCAGATCGATTTGCTCGCGCCAATCTGCAACGAATAACGGAATGATCGTGGCACGAGTGAGTAGACGACATTGTCATCATGACCATCATCGTGCGTATTGGAAGGAGAGGCGATTTGCGATACGATACCGATTGCGAAAGTAATGCGTCAGCTCATTAAAGTTGCGGAGCTTCCAAAGAGCATATCGCGACCATTGACGCGTTCCAAGCCACGCTGGGCGAGACTTGATCTCCTCTCCGAATCGCAGGATCGCGTAGGCGAACCACAGCGGGAAGGTGATTGGCGAGAACAGGAAGAAGATGAATCCAAAGAATCGGAAGCGAGTTCGCAACCTAATAGCAACAACGACAACGACGACGACAAGAACAACGGCATCGCAGTGATTGTTTACAAGTATGTGAGTCAGAATGACTGAAGGAATGCGACGGCGAGAGCAAGAGACACATACGCATCAGCAAATCGACGTCGGCAAGCGATACTATGAAGCAGCACCAACATCAAATGGAACCAGCAACGTTAGATTACAAGATCGAACGGAATCGAACACAAACGCCGAGCAATGCCTCTCTCTCTCTCGCACGTACTCGGTCTTGGCGCTCAGAACCTCGGGCCGCAGGTCGTTTGTTTGGAAGAGCACGTTGGTGATCACCGAGAGAAAGACATGGTTGAAGCCGCGCGTAAAGATCGAGAAGCTTCCCAGGAGCGGCACCTCGACGCAGTGCGGGATGGCGTCCTGATTGAGCAGCGCGATGATGTAGTTCTCGCGACGCATGATTCGATTCACGATGTCTACACGATCACCAAACCGTGCAAGTCAGACGATCGCTCACTCGCTACGTACATGAATCGCGCAGACTACAGGCTGGCGAGCGAGCGAGCGAGAGAGAGGACGTACCGAGTTGATTGAGGCCCTCCTCCTTGGTGATGCACAGGCCAGGAACACGAGTGATACGGTACGCGACCGTGCTCCATTCTAGGGTTTGAAGCTCGGCCTACAAGCATAGAAGCGCGCACACATACAGCAGACGCGATGCAATGTCAGCACCAGTATCTTGGTCTCTCTCTCTCTCTCTCTCTCTGTCGTTGGTTAGCTCGCGCGACGTACGTCGGAGATGTGAAGATGCGCCGAGTAGAAGCGACGGATCTCAAAGTAGTGCGGGATGTCACGCAGAAACAGGCCGAATTGAATGACCACGAAGGCTCCCGAGATCAACATGAAGATCCAAAAGAGTGGGTTACTACGCAATTGTACGAGCGAGAAGGGAGGTTAGTCGAGGTTTGATACGCGCGAGAGAGAGAGAGAGCCGATGGAATGAATGCGATCCTCCATCGTCGCATATCGTACATTGGGAAGTGCCAATCGAAGGCCTGGCTCACCGAGCCGACGGAGAACAATCGAGAGTAATCGACGAATTCCATCGCAAACCCGACGAACAACACGATCAAGAGCATAGTTCTAGTTGTCGTTGTCGTCGTTGTGGTCGTAGTAGTAGTTGAATGGTGTGGTTATGCACGTGGTCGATCAGCATACAAACACAAACGCCCATCATCGAGGAGGATACAGCAGCGTACAGGAGATAAAAGATGCCCGAGAGCAACATGCACACGAGGCCCTTGTCGCGGTAGTAGGTGTAGCATCGCATGAAGAGGCTGTCGAGGTCGGGATCAAAGTATCGCTCGGGCACGAAGCCCTCGTCGCTGTCGCTCAGATGAACGTACGGCACGGCCGACGACGCCATCACGCGTACGTATGTGTAATGGATCAACAGGCTCTCTCGCACACTCACACCCTCTGTCTCTTGGTAACTTCTCAATCGATAGCGATAATAGAACCGAGGAGGATGATGATGTGGTGTGCCGTGGTGTGTATGTGGCAGCGGCAACAAGCAAATGGGCGACGTCGTTGTGGTCCTTCCAGCTCCAGAACAGAAACAAACCGGAAGCCTGCGACCTGGAACGCCTCTCTCTGCTCCACACACACACTCGAACAGCTATCTCCCTCTCAATCCAAACACAACCAAAACACAACGATACAAGCCTCTTCCTCTTCTTCTTGATCTATCGATGATCGAATGAATGCTGCATCGTCGTGTTGTGGCGTCGCTCTCGCTCTCTCGGCGAAAGGCGAACCACGAACAAGAGCAGAACCGAATATCCCGCACTTTCGCGATATCACGAAAGCGCGCACTACCGATAACCCCGCGCACCACACGGAAAGCAAGCGATCGATCGATCGACTTGCGGAGCGCACTCGAATTTTGCGCAGCGAAGCCGTCGCCTGCCCAACCAGAGGCCGCAGTACAAGAGGCGCTTGTTCCTCCCATCGCCATCTCACTCGCTCACTCTCTTTCTCCGCTGCTCGTCCTCGTCGCTAAAGTACAGCACACGAGACACGAGTTATCCCGCGAGCTCCTCCCGTTCCATCTCACCGCGTCGCGGCCCCTATCGTTCTTTGCTCGTGTCTGTCACTCTCACCCACGCCTTCTCGCTGTCACCATGGCCAAAGGAGAGGGAGAGCTCCTGGGCCAGCCGCTGCGTCCATCGGACCTGCTGGGCTTCGTTGCCGATGGCGCCGCCACCGCCACCACCTCGACCTCGACCTCCGCCCCCAAGCCCGCCCCCGATGCGACACCCTCGCCAACCGCGCTCCCACCGTTGGTGACGCAGTCAGAGAGGAACGCGCCGCCGTCGATCGCTCTTCCGCCGCTGCCGTCGTTGCCGGCGATGCTGCCGGTGCCGCGCCGCGAGGTGCTGCTCGCTCCGGCGCCCACCAGCTCGCCACTCCCTCCGCTCCGCTTCAACAGCCTGCTGGGTAAGCAGCCGCTGCGTCCCGCGGTGCCCGGACCTCTCAACGCCATCCTCGATGCCTCGCTGCAGGTTGGTTGCGCGCCGCTCTCTTCCCCCTCCACCCGTTGCCACTCGCTCGCTCGCTCGCTCACGCGATGTACAACAGCAGGACCCGCACACACATCCGCTTCCTGGCCACCCGTCGCCGGTCGATGGACTCCAGCAAGCAGCGGTGCAGCTGGCATTGCTCGCCGAGTTCAACCGCAGCGCGTACTCGACTGGTTGTGACATCAAGCGCGAGTCGGCCTTGACCATCATGAAGCCCAAGCTCGTAAAGCCACGCCGCAAGCGAAAGGTGCGCTCCCCTCTTGGCCTGTGGCCTCGGCGCGTGTGCTGACATTTGTCTGGCGGTGTAGCCACGAGTGCCCGACAACCTGTACTGCCGTTCGTGCGGTTCGACCGAGACGCCCGAGTGGCGCCGAGGCCCCGATGGCGAGAAGTCGTACGTCTTGCTCGTTGAAAGCGAGCCACACACATCCACCCGCGCCGCCTTGCGATCCAAGCCATAGCGATAGCCAAAGCGATAGCTTGGAGATGTTGGCCAGACACCAGAGCCAGGGCAGCGAGATGAGATCATATTTTTTGGAGGGGTTTGGAGGTTGCGTGTGTTTTTTCGGTTAGGGCGTTATGGAGGGTGGCGGTGGTGGCGGTGGTTTAGTTTTTCGCTTCGCACGCGCTAGCGTTGCGGTTGATACGAATCGGGCATCGGTGTACCTGTGCGTGTGCGTGTGCGTGTGCGTGTGATCTTCGATCGATCGGACATGTGATGGCGCATCGATCGGCCGATCGTTCGCTGCACGATACTCTTCCATTAACGCTTCGTGTGCGTGTGGTGTTTTGATTGTGCGTTGCAGCTTGTGCAATGCTTGCGGCCTCCACTTTGCCAAGATCCTGCGCCGTGAACAAATGGCGCGTCCTACCACTGCTGAGCCGGCGCCCAACAAGACCTCCATCTCCTTCCTACTCAACTGATAGCCGCTTGTCGTTTAACTACGTCAATGTGGATCGTTTGCCAGCAGCCATCACCGCGATGGCTGCTGGCTCCCCGTTATCTTGTTCGCTCGTTCTCCTCGTCTAGCTCTCTTCTATCTCGCTCCCTCTCCCTCTCTTTTGTTTCATTCCCTGTGTATTGTTCGTATCTCCCCCTTCGTCGTAGTGGACCTCAGTCGTGGAGTCTGTAACTATCACTGCCCAACACCTCTCGCGGCTGCTGGATAAACTCGATTCCCCTTTCAAGCAAGACCTTATGTACCGCGGTATTGTTTGGGTGCTACTTTACTCTTGAGAGGTGTATTTACACATATTGGTGAGACAGACCCCGTACAAACAGGGTCGATAAGCTTACGGGGGTAGTGGTACACTACAAAAACACAAACTCTTTACACACATTCTCTCTCTCTCTCTCTCTCTCTCTTTCTACAACAACACTGGGCGCGATTGGTAGGTATCACTTACGCGTGAGCGCGCGTCCAGACGATCAGCGTATCGAGGTCGGTCTCCTTACGATTACGCGCGAGTTCGAGCTCTTGGGCACCAATGCGACACATTTCTACCGAGAAGCAAGGCAAAACCGATCGCGAGTGAGCGTTAACGTCACCAATCAAGATGGACGGAGGGATAGTGTGAATAAGTACCATGGTCGCGCGCAGGATCCATGTAAACAAACGATAGATCGTGCGGTTGATAGCCACACAGCACAATGTAATGGCCAACGAAACCGCCACCAAAGCTCTTACCCTTCTTGCACTCGGAACAACGCAAGGTACGGCTATCGACGAGTAGGATGACGAGGTTACCCTCTACCAACACTCGCGCAATGTCATGTAGTTGCGTCGTGGCTTGCTGAACCGTGACGTTGTTTGCGGCTGCTTGCGCAAACATTCGGTTCACCACGACGGTCTCGTGATCGAGAGTTCCATTCTTGGTGTAGAAATGCTGTTGCATAACGAAGGAGAGAGAGAGAGAAGGAGAGAAGGAGGAGAGAGTGAGTAAGGGAAATGGCATCGATAAGAGAGGTATGGTGAAGTAGTGCGCGAGAGATAAAAGTAAAATCTACAAGAGCAGGTGTAGTGTCTAAGCGAAAACTAAACGACATACGTTCGAATAATGTGAGGCATCGACTCCAATCGTTGTGGTACAAAATGTGGCAGGCACACTAAAGTGCCGCAGTAAGTACGCCAAGTGAATGGTCCATATACTCTTGGTTCCTGCCAGCCGGCGCAACCTTCTACCATTCTCACTTGGTACTTGTAGTGTCCTGGACGTCCGATCAACCAATCAACCAACAAACGGGCACATTTGAATGATCAGCATTCCGCCGAAGAAGAAATCACCACCATCACCAGCAGCAGCAGCAACAGGAAGTGGGTGAAGAGATGCAGCGACCAACATACTTGAGAACCATCTCAACACACGCAATACCACAATCCCAGTTCTTGGATTGTCTCACATGAACGAACGACAATGGCTGAGGCGCCTCTTCGCTTCCAAAGCCTCCAGCATCATCGCCGTCCTCATCGTCACTCGAGCAAAGCGTGTTGGTGCGATCCTCTTGCGACATGCCGTCAAACTCTTCTTCGTCTTCGGCATGAGCACCGGCAAGTGACGGCGGAGCACGCGATCGCGGCGATGTGTGGTTGGCAAAGTGGAGCGACATCTCGGTGGCATCCACAAACTTGGGCGATGTGTGGTAGAAGGCGACAGACAGCTGTTGCGGATGTTGTTGTTGCTGTTGCTGCTGTTGATGGAACTGAAGTTGGAGTTGAAGCTGGAGCTGTTGCTGTTGCTGTTGCTGGTGAAGGTGATCATCTTGCGGTGGTTGCGGTGGCGGAGGTGATGGTGAAGCGACGAGTTGAGGTTGAGGTTGCTGCGACGACTTTTTGCTGGGCAAGAAGGCAGTCTTCAACATGTTACCAAAGGACTTGACGGTCGAGAAGGCCTCCGAGTCGTGTCGCTTGAGTGCAGTACGCGACTCGGTGTCGCGAATGTGGCAGAGCTTGGTGCGTGAGTACATTTGCATCTTGAGCTTGTTGACGGCCACGAGCGGAATGCGTGGACGACACCACCACACGACGCTGGTCTCGGTCGAGAAAAGGTTGGGCGAGAAGAGCGGTACGATCAACCAACGCACGGCGTGGTCCTGGCGCGGCTGTCGTCGTCGGCGATTCCAGCCGGCACGCGAGTCAAAGTTGCGCTCGATGATCTCCTCGATCGCAATGCCCAAGCGAAAGAAGAACAAGAAGATGGCCATGCGCGACGTGACGACACGCTCGTGCTCGGGCACCTCGGTGATCTCGCGTATCTCACGCGTCGCCGCGTGGATCATTTGCAACCATTGGCAGTAGCGCATCCATTCGTACTCGTTCGGCCACAGGTCGGGTCGCACTGGCAGCACGCTGAGAAAGTCCTCGACCAATCCACCCGACGAGGCACCGTCCGAGTCCGAGTCCGACGACGGACACTGTGTCGTCGAACCACTGCCAGGCGTATAGTCCTCGTCCTCGTTGCCGAACGTCGCGTACGAGAGATCGGTATCGAAGCCGCTATCGCCTCCTGCGACCACCTCGTATTGTGCATAGGTCGAGCCCTCGAATCGTGACTCATCATACTCACTAAACAGTCGTTCAATCATCCATCCAACCAACCAATCAACCAGTTGAGTGAATCAATCAACCATTCAACCCATAGAAGTAACTACACCATGGGCATCGAGCGACCATCTCACACATTGCCACCACATACCTATCAAATCCCGCAGCGATAAAAGAGATCTCGCTGGAACTCGTTGTAGCTACGGCGTACGACGAGAACTCATCCATTGTGTGTGTGCACGGGCGTGTGACAAACCACTCTCGCTCTCACTCAACAAGGACGAGCTAAGCAATACTCTCGATAACTAACGCAGTATCATACACAACTTGGGCTCGAACAGCGACACAACAACGACAGCGACACGACGAACGACAGCGCGAGCCGTATGACGTGGGTGATGGCAGACTCCTCCAGTATTTCGGTTGACAACGATAGGGGCTCTCTCGCCGATCTACAGCGAGAGGACTACAATCACGATCAAGAGCAAGAGTAGGCTACCTCTTGTTCGCTCGGTCTCATATAAACGCGCGTGGTGGTCGCACGGGTACTACTCGCTCGCCCAAACTCCGAATACATACAACCAACCAAACCCCGAACTCCACGCTCTCCAGATCAAATAATCCTCCTGTGTCTGGCGTGCGCGAGAGAGAGCGAGAGAGAGCTACTCGACGCGCACAAGAAGCACAACCTGTGCGCGTCCTCTAAATACCTACCAAACCAAACCAAAGCAAACGAGCGAACCAAGGTGCGAGCAACAGCAAGCGAGAGAGGAATAGAGAGGAGAGAGAGAAGGAGCGTAGTGGTCGTCTCTACCGCTTTCCTCAGGCGCCCGTAGCAACACTCATGCGGCCCCGCGATCGTGGGCTTACTCCTTTGCCCCTTTCGCACGAGAATACTTCTCTTTCATTAACGATACAGAGCTCGCTCGCTGGCTCGCTTATGAGGTCCGCCTGCAGATTCGCCGATTTGCGTTTCATTTCTCGCGTCTGGACCGGTGAACGACGTGTGGGAGAGAAATGCGGCTCGGATTGAGATTTGGGCGAGGATGGTGAGGAGCGCTCTGAGGCAAGCCTTCCGCGCTGAAGAGGCAATTTACGCGCACTGGTGCCGGTGAGCCGCACTGCAAGATGGGCCTGCACCGCCTGCCAGGTGCAGCTGGGAGCCTGGCGCATCGTTGGTGATGATGGCGCCAGGTGCTCTCTCCCAACGGCAGGGCGGTATTGTCTTGTTCTTGGAGCAGGGGGAGCTCCAATCAACTCCCACCTCCACAACCTACAGCTCCGGAGTTTCATTGAGTTGAGTGTGGCTTGGGCCACTCACCTATCCAAGGCGTTTGAACGAATGACTCACCAGAGACATGTTAGCCATCAAGCATTCGAGTCCAGGTGCCAGCTGAGGTGCAGATTTTGTTTCATTCATTCTCTGACACAACCAATACCTCGCCGCTGATACGAACGAGCGTGCAGGGCTAGCAGCAGGCATTGCTCGCCTATGACCGCCAAGTAAAGGCAGCGCCAATGGCGACGTGGTCGCTTGGATAGTGGCGGCTTGGGAGTGCGTTCGGCAACAGCAAGTCGGTACTCGGTGGTTCGAGCAGATGCGTGACGGCCAGCTTCGAGTGCTCGAACCAGATAAAGTCGATTGTGCGCCGCACTTCGCCGTTGGCGCGCACCTTCCACGTTGTGTACGGCGCATCGTGCACTGCTGCTGCCTCCGTGGTGGTCGATGGATCGTGGTGTTCGATTGGCGGCGGGTAGTTTGCGTGTAGCGATGCAGGAAACAGCGAGTAGGCACTGTGGAGGAGCTGCAGACTCGAGATGCGTTGATAGATGCTGCTCGACGGTGATGAGTTGAAGTCGCCCGCCCACACTACAGCAACTCGAGCATCGCTGCAACCTGTGGGGTTCAGTCTCAGTCAGTCAATGATATGCATTGGATTGGATTGGATTGGATTGGATTGGATTGGATTGGATTGATGATTGGATTGATGATTGGATTGGATCGCTCGCGTACGTGAGAGAATGTTGGCGGTTGCTCGCTGGATCGTCTCGAGAATGTCGGTCACTTGCTGGTGTCGGCGCTGCTCGTTCTCAGCGCTCTCCTTGGCCTTGAGATGGCACGCCGCAAGTACAAGGTACTGCGCGGTACCTTGCTCCTCTAGCGCTGCGAGAAACCTCAGCTCCTGCACCAAGCCGAATCGCGCCGTGTGCGATCGTTCGAGCGCGAATCGCTCGCGCTTGTAGAAGATACCGACGCCATCATCGGGGAAGCCAAAGTAGCGACATGGACTCGAGGCCTTGGGCAAGAAGGTGTGGTTGTAGCCCAACCCAGCTGCTCGAGGGTTCAGAGTATCAGTACATCTCGTAGCGTACGTAGGTTGGTTGTGATTCGAGAGTGCGAGCGAGTGTCGGACCTAGACGCTTGCTGAGCCACTCTGGATGATTGAGCTCCTCGGTACACACAATGTCGCTGTTCAATCGAGCGATCTCGCCGTAGATCTGCCACTTTCTCTACGTATCGATAGCAAGCGATACAGTCGTTGTAGTCATTGCATAGAGATGAAGGTGCTCGTATCCACCAAGCCTCGGTCTCCGACAGGCAGCTCGAGTGATGCTGCTATTCGCATACCACTTCCCATCGAAGATCCTCGGTTGGTACACGGATGAACGAGTCCAATCCAAGACCATCAGCCAACTGATTGAACTGTAGCACCGAGAAGCTCGTACGACTCTCGTCGGTCCCGAACGCCTCGGAGGCCTCGAGCGAGCTCACGGCCACAATGCGCCGAGCTATCAATGGCGCCAAGCTACGAGCAAGCACCATGGCACTCGCAGCCTCGCGTGTCGTGGCGACTTCCACATCAACGTCCTCGAACACGTCCTCTGGTACTTGAGGAGGAGGTGCTGATGATGAGGTGGCCATCGAGGAGCAAGGGTTAGATGCGTGGGCGAGCGAGGGTCCACAGATGATGTCATCATCGTGATCGGGGCTCGCTACTGTTCCGCCTGTCGTCCCGAGACTCCTCTCATTCAACGAGCGACACGGAGCTTCATTGGGTGCTTGATACATTGTGGTGGGGTTCATATGGCTTTCCGCGAGGGTACGATCAATGCCGAGGATGCACTAGACCCTAACGATAGCCCGGCGCACCTTGCGTGCCAGCACGAATCCGACACGCTTCTCGTAGTAGGCAGCCTAGTGTGTGTGGCGGTGGTACGTCTGCGGGTGAGTGTCGGCTATCACTCACGTGGTGGCTTGGTCTCTCGTACCTCGTTGATGAAGAACGGATAGACCTCCTCGCCGTACGTATTGTCGAAGGTCACCTCATGACCATCGAAGCCCATGAAGATCGGGAAGCCATCGCTCAAGGGTTCGACCAGCTCGGCCTTTGCCTGAGAGCGGACCAACGAGCAATCGCGCCATTAACACCGACGACCACAACGAATGTTGCACGGCGGCATCGATGATGGAGATACCTGGAGTGTTGGATGGATCATGCCAGCGAGTTGGCCATCATCGAAGCGAGGATAGTCCAGCGAACCGACCTTCTGGAACACGTCGATCTGTGCAATGAGCGTGCCATTGTCGCGCAGCTCGCGTTCGTGATTGGCGTCCTTGAGGTCGATCATCTTGGCGTCATAAATGAGCTCGCCACTCGCCACTCGTGCATTGTGATCGTGCACAAAATCAAAGGTCGCATGGAGTAGTCGGTCGGATTGCCTGAAGAGACCGCCGTGCACGCAGCCATTGGGCACGGGCCCGATCTCGAACGTCAGGCCACTGGCGCCGGTCGTCGGCAGGAACGGAGGCTCGTCTCCAACCAACCACTCACAAACGCGCACTATCGACCGAATGTGTATGCCACGTATCACTCAGTGAGCTCAGGAACGATCGAATGACCGAATGAATGAACGAACGAACCATCGGCATCGATAGCCATCAAATGCGCAGCGATCGCATGCGAAATGACATCCTCGTTGTGCATCAAGAGCAGAATCTTGGTGTTCGACGTGGTGGTATGAAGATCGATCACGAGCTTGGCGTGTCGCTCGTGCGGCGGTGCTTGCTTCGGACCGAGGAGCTGGTTGATCTGTCAAACCGAGCGATACTGCCAAGTAAGCCAGTAGTCGACGAGCAGCAGCTGCGTCGCCCTCGATCGAGACATGACGAACCTCCTTGGCACGTCGGTACTCCCACGGGGCCGTGTCATCATTGACCGGCGCATCCAGGTCCTTGAGCAGGAAGCAGCGATTCAGGTCGGTGTCTGTGTGTGCGTGTGGCCGAACGATTGGCAGCGTCAGCCTATGAGTTTCGTGGTATCGTGGCAAGCACAAGCGAGCCAGCGAGACCTTGATAGCGACGATTGAGCGCGATGGCGTTTGTGTTGGCGAGAAGCACCGAGGTTTCAAAGTTGCGCCCGGTGTTCAGATCAAGCAGCGACCTCTCGTAATGCTTGGCGAGCTGTACACCTGGGAACACACCGCACACACAAGCGAACGCGTACACACGCGCGAGTATCTCTCGTCAGCTGGATTCACGGCGAGCTCGACTCATGATGATGCCGCCTACCAATGGCTTCATTGCCATGTGTGCCTCCAACGACGAAGACCCGATCGAGTGAGGCAGAGAAGGCTTGCATGGTTTGGGTTGCTGCTGCTGCACAAGCGAGGAGGCTACGAGACGACTGATGATGCAATCATGCGCGTTCGATCGCTTCTTCTTCTTCGGTGGTTCCAGTGCGAGAGAGATAGAGAGGAGGGGGTGTGTTCCATCGGCCGAGGCGAACCTCGGTGACTTGGTTAGGAACACGGGAGAGCAGTCACGCTCTCCGATCGTTGTTAGGCTACGATGACGAAGCAGACGGCGCGACGCTGCTCTTGAACCCTCTCATCCACAACGAGGCATTGTGGGTCGACTGGTTGTCGTTCCTTCTTTGTTCCGGCCTGTACTCCTGTTACCCACGGGCTTCATTCGATATCGGCTGAGTACAGGCGTGCTGAGTGCGCCATCGTCGAAGAACGACTATGTGTCTGAGTCCGAGAGCCACTTGACGAGGCCCGGAGGCGGCTCGTGGTGCTCCAGGCGATCGACCAGCACGGCGGCGTCCGACTCGACCACCACCATCGTGCGCATCTCGGGACTGATGAAGCCGCTCGTGACGCCATTCTCGATGAGCGCCACGAGTGGATCAAAGTAGCCTGCCGTGTTCAGCACGCCGATCGGCTTGCGATGGATGCCGAGCTGCTGCCACGTGATGACCTCGAACAACTCCTGCACCACACGAACGTGAGAGAGCCAGTGATGAGTAGCTCTTCTACTTGATCGATGCGGTGTGCGCGCGTACCTCGAAGGTACCAAAGCCACCAGGCAGCGCAACGAAGCAGTCCGACGCGGCGCTCAGCTTCTCCTTGCGCTCATGCATCGTCGTAGTAAAGATCGTCGTGCCGATCATCTCGCCGCTGACCTCGCGCGGACACAAGGCCTTCGGAATGACGCCGATCACCTCGACGCCGAGATCGTGCGCCGTCTTGGCGACTGCGCCCATGACGCCCACCGTACCGCCTACACCCGTATACGACAATCACTCACGGTGAGAGAGCACACGAGCACGAGCACGAGCGTTGGACGGTGCGCATACCTCCATACACGAGGCCCCAGCCTTTGCGCGCCAGCTCGCGACCAAACGCTTCAGCTTGCTCGACGAACTCGGCTCGCGAGCCAGTCCGCGCACCACAGAACACGCATACTCGCCGAATCTTGTTGCGAGGCTCCTTGCCCTGCAGCGGCACCGTTGTTGCCATCTGATCTCCAACGCTAAATCACACGTGCGCGTGTATCGACGGGCAAGCAACGAAGCAAATGATGGGGTCATGTGCGTGGCTGGCGCTGGCAATGTAACGCTCGGTAGAGATACTTTCAGTGGCCCAGATCGTCGACGGCGGTCGGTGACTGCTGACCCGCCCCGACCGACGTGCAGCTTACACCAGGTTGCAGAGGCATCACACACAGGCGAAAGATAGAGAAGAGAGCACCACCAAGTGGCGCCACCCACCACCAAGTGGTGCACCCACGTATGCCATCGTCGTGGTTACTCGGCGTCGCGCACGGAACCGATGAGGCGGTATCGCAGTGCAGTATTATCGCGCACTGGCCGGCCGTCAAGGCTTTACGAGAACCTCCGATCAGCACTCGCGTTCCCCCCAATAAACCCCCACACGCACACCGCCTCGCGCCGAATCATCGTGATCGTCGTCCCCTCCCCTTGGTATCTATCTACTCATGGTCGACCGCACACCTTGATCGCGAACAAGGACCGAGCCACGTGGTGTGGTCGGCGGAGGCCCGTTGCCGCGGTTGCCACGCGCTCGCCCACGCCGAACATCCGCCGCACACGCGGGCACACGCAGACCTTGGCCTTGTCGCCCGCCCCGAAGCCTACTTCTCTTTTTCTTTGGCCTGCTCGCGCGCGCACCTCCTCTCCCTCTCCTATCCCAAGACCACCACCACAGCACCACCACAGCAGCAGCCTCCCTCATCTCTCCCTCGTATTTATCCACCATCACCATCATGCTCTCGTTCCGTAAGAAGTTCTCGTTCACGAGCAACAAAGCCGCTCCCGTCGTGGAAGACAGCAACGAGGTGTTGATGGAGGGCTTGCTGGACAAGCGCGGTGGCGGTACCTCGACGTTCGGTCGACAGAGCTGGAAGAAGCGCTGGTGGCGATTGACATCGACGATGCTCAGTTACTATGAAGATCAGGTTCGTGTGCGCGAGCGCGTTGGTTTGTTGGTATCGCTATCGATCGTTGTGTGTGCTCGTGATGGCGGCGGATGTGGTGATGGTGGATCGTCACATCGGTTGTGCTCGATACGAACCGCGCGACGCACATACTCATGAGGGAGTGCGAGAGAGAACCACGACTTACCATCACCACCGTCATCGTCAACATCATCGCGTTGTTGGGGTTGGCAGTCATCCAAGACACCGATCAAGAGCATCCCGATCCTCTCGATCGTCAGCGTCCACTTTGCACCGAACGAAGACATCGTGTCGGGCGACGCCTCACGCTTCCATGCCTACATCGAGACCAACAAGCGCACATGGTGCGTGGCGAGCGAGGCGAGCGACACCATCATGGCGTGGATCCAAGCTGTCAACCGCGCCATCTCTACGAGCCTCGGTGGTCCGCCGCCGTCCGCCAACGGCTCGTCGCACACGCTCGCAGGCCGAGCAGGAGCAGCAACCACCTCGACCACGGCCTCCACGTCGCAGCAGCTGTACCAACAACTGCGCTCGTCGGGAATGATGTCGGCACCATGCTCGCCGCAGACCTCGCCCGAGGCGTCGCCCGATGTCTCGCCCGTGGTCGCTCGTCGTAGACCGTCGGCACTTCGATCCTCGACGCTCTTGACGCCGGGCAGGTCGCACGCCGCCAACCCCAACCCCAACCCCGACGCCGGCGTGCAGCCATTGAACCTCGCTGCCGTGGCGGCCGCCATCACAGCCGCCGACCGCTCACAACAACGTCCGTCGCCGCCGACTCCATCGCAGCTCGCCTCCAACGACAAGGCCGGCACGTCGAACAAACCCTCGACGCCGCGAGCACTCACGCGTCGCGTCTCGAGCGGAACCAAGTCGATACTCTCGCGCTCGATCTCGTCGCCGCGCTTGTCGATCGGCCCCACCGATGGCAACTCGTCCGATTCCACCTCGAGTCCAGCCTCGTTCCGAGCCAAGGTCATGATCCCCACGACGCCGTGCCGACCAAAGAAGCTGCCGTCGCCGTCGCCACACTCTCCGGCATCGTTCGAGCTCGTATCGGCCGTGCTACGCGGCCGTGGCAGCATTCACTCACCGACCGTGCTCGACGAGGAGAGCACCAGCAGCGACGAGGCCGAGGACCTGCTCGAGCGCTTCGCCGATGCGCCCACGACCTTTCCATGCGACGACGACCTCGTTCATCCACACAACGACACTGCCGACGAGCTCGAGCAGCCTCGATCGGCGCGATCACCGGCTCCGCTGCTCACGCTCAACCACGGCACCTCCAACAACACCAACGACCTACTCACGATTCGCATGCACTCGCCCTCACCGCCGCTGCATCTCGCCGAACCAAACGCCGCACCTCCGAGCACCACATTTCGCACGCTGCTCGCCATGCGTGCCAAGTCGCCGCCCGCGCCTCCGGTGGGATCGGACGCCGCCGCACCGCCATCGAGGAAAGTCTCGCGTCGTCCGTCCTTGACCACCAACGTCGGTGAGCTGATTGTCACCAAGGAGAGTCCACGAGGCAAGATCATGGTTCCACCGACCGAACCAACACAGCCTCGCTTCCAACCGACCCATCGCCGTTACCATTCGCACGGCAGACCGATGGGACCCGATGCCCTTCGACATGGCACACATTCAGCCGGCTCTGGACACGGTCCAACGACTCTCCCTCCATCCTCCGCTGCGCCGGCTCCCAAGCGAGTGGTTCGTGCTGCCCTCAAGAACTCGCAGTTCGATCTCGTTCTATGATAGTTCGTTCTATCAATCTCTCGCTCGAATATCTATATCAACTTGATTTTGCTGCTCTTCAATACGGAATGAATACAACCATTAGATAACTGAATTTCGTCGTGTTGACAAGTAGGCTCCTCTTGCTTGCAACGCAAATAATAACGAGAGGGATGGTTTGATTTTGAGGGGGATACATCGAAGAACTGAGATGGATGAAAGAGGAGCAGTACGAGAAGAGATATAAGTTCGTTCGATCAATCGAGCTCAAGCACTCCCGACGCGACACGGTTCCCTTCTACCTCGAGAGAGATCAACGACCAGGTGGCGGCTTGCAGCTCGTAAACTCGGTCGGTGAGCCGGGATAGATGGGAATCGAGGCCGTGGGCAGGCGGAACGGCAGCGTCTCGCCTTCCAACGACGTAAAGACACGGCTCCATTCGCGGTTGATGACATACGTGAAGCGCTCGTAAACTCCCGTCTGTTGCAGCACGGCACGATTGAGGTCAACTGTTCCACCGAGAAGTGCCAGAACCTATACACGCATGCACGTGGTGAGTGAAACAGAGCAGCATCACCACCACTACGACGAAGGTGCGTGAAAGCCCTAACAGGACGACAACAAGACCGACGAGGCAGTCGATATGCATCCGGCGTACAGTGGTAATCTTGCTATCCCACGTAATGACGGGCGAAATGTCGTAACCCGTAATGTTGGCAGCCTCGGTACTGCCGAAGCAATTCTGCATACGTGGGCCCGAGATCATGTTCCAGTACCACACGAGGCCCTCGGGCAACGGCGGCGTCGGAGTGGCGAGCAACATCGGGAACACTCCGTACGGCGTGATGACTTGCTTGTTGGTGACGTTCTCGAACGCAATCTCTTGGATGCCGCAGTCCGAGACGTACGGGTAGTTGAAGGTGTCGTTCGGTGACAGGCCGTTGACCGATGCGAAGAGGCCCGGGATCTTGTTCATGGCCGACCACCACGAACGAGCTCGCTCGCCGTTGTAGAACACTCGTTGATTGATGGGAATGTCAATGTACGGCAGCATCATGTACTTCCACTGCTCGTGCGCCGAGAACCACCATCCGCGCTGCACCGTGATCGACGTCGTCGAGTTGATCACCAACGACGCAGATTGAAGCTTGGCACGCTTTCGAATCCTATCATTCGCTCGCCGTGTACGACGCAATGCCATGCACTCAGCGAGGCTGATGCTCGAACGAACGAACCAACAACGACCCACTCATCTCGAACGGACGTACCACATCAATTCACGCTCATCCTCGGGGTAGCCATGCGCCGTCCAGTTGCAGTACAGGTCCATCAGCACCACCATCAACTCTCCTTCGTACGGATCGTCGAGATAGCAAGGCGGATCGCCCTCGGTCACGTAGTTGGATGGATCGAGCGGGTAGGTCTTGTTGTACATGTCGATGATGTCGGTCACACAGCGCACGGCACCATTACCGGCATAGAACACTGGTATCGAATCGCGAACCATGCCGGTCCACCATTCCTCCCACAAGGCAGCAGTCTCAGTGTAGCCTGTGGTATCATTAGATCGAATCGATTCAGATCCAATCAGATCGAATCAGATCGATGGATTAGATTGGATTGAATGTGTGTGAGATATCGAGCCCTCTCGATCATCTTGTGAATCACAATCAATTGAGATGAGAGTGTACCTTGGGCACTCAATACGGCCCAAGCAGCGACGGCCGACCAAGCCAGCTCGCCGTTGTCGAGAGCCGGCACTCGACCATACCAGCCGTTGTCGGGCGTGATACGATGTGTGGTCTGATTGACGGTGAACCACGGCAAGAAGTGGCCGTATCCAGGGTAGGCGCGTCGGAACAAGGCGTACGAGTTGACCTTGCGGTGCAGCAGCTCGACGGCGAGCGCGCGGCCCTTGTCGGGCTGCGCCGGGTTGACCCATCGCTGGGCGTTCTTGTCGCCATTGACGGCCAAGGCGAGCATCGCCACATGGATGCACTCCTTCGACGAGGCACTGAATTGATGTGGCAGACCCTGTGGCAGACCTGATGTACGCCATCGATTGCATGCATTGGATCGATCGGGATGCGATCGTACTCATGGTGAGATCATTGGTGGGGAGACCAGTCCTCGCTGCCTCTCGCTCTCTCTCACACTCAGACGCGAGAGCGCGAGAGAGTATCATGATATGATGTGCTCTGATCGCGAGACAGAGAGAGACGCTATATACCCGTGTGGACTTCGATTCGATGGCCGTCGAGCGTGAGACCCGATGGCATCGAGACTCCAATGTTGTTCTGATGGAACTGACCCTCCCAGTACATGATCGAATCGATGAAGGCCGCACGAGCCGTGGCATTGTTGAGCAGCTGCTCGGGCGTGAAGGCACCGGCCCAGCGACATCCCTCGCCACACGCTCCTGGAGCCGACAGCGGCATCGCTGCTGCTGCTGCTGCTGCTGCGCCCGTGTGTGTGAGAGAGCTGAGCGTCATGAATGAGACCATGATGAGAGTGACGAGCAGTCTCATCATGGGAGGTCGATGGCTCATGATGGAAGAGGGTGTGCGTGTGCGTGCGCGTGCGAGCGAGCGAGCAAGCGAATGACGATCCAATCGATCGATCGATGCTCGAATGCTTGGTTCGAGTGCCGGACGACTCGAATGCTTGGCCATCGATCGATCGATACTCATCTGAGATCTTGATAGTTGGAGTGGTATTGAGTTTATAAAGTACACGTTCGAGATCGTGCTCGATCAATCGGTCTCGGTGATGCTAGCGAGCTAGTGAGCGGCACAGATGCTGGTCGCAAGCTCTCGCTCGACATGGAACTCATCGTCGTTGCTGTCGTCGTCCTCGTTGGAGCTAGAGCCAGGAGTGGCGGCAGGCCACGCAGCGAGTCGCTTGCGCAACACGGCCACGATGAGCTGCTGTACGTTCTCGGGTACCGCACGTCGATGTGTGTCGAGTAGCGACTGCAACAGATGCAGCGCCTGCTCGCTCTCGATGGCGTCGCCGTCCTTGTCGCGACGTACGCTCGATAGGATCGCATGCAGCACGGGTCGCGTGCTGGTTTCGCCTCGTTGCTGCAGAGCAAGGATGCGTTGTATCACGGGCTCGCCAAAGATGTCGCACAGGCGATTCAGTAGCACGATCGACTTGGTTCGAACGGCGGCCGTCCTCTCGACTAGCAGACGTCCGAGTAGCAGAAACACATCGTCGAGCTCGCTGAGTAGTTGTTGCTGCGCTGTCGGGAAGTCACGAATGACCGCTGCACACGCAGGCACAGAGAGAAACACGTCAGTATCTCACGATCTTGCAAGTACGAGCTCGATTGATGAACTTCACGCACCAGAGACGACTCCAAGAGCCTTGGCGATGACGTTCGAGTCGGTTTCGCGCAGCAGCAGCCACATGACGGCCTGGAAGAGGCCCTGCTTCACGAGCTCCTTCTGGCAGAAGGGATTGTTCTGCGCCATGGTCGACAGCACCCAGCACGCAGTCTCGCGCACTTTGGAATCGGGCACGACGACCTCCGAGTCGGTAGCATTGGTGGCGGCGGTGGCGGTGGTTGTTGATTGATCGTTGTTGTCGGTGGCAGTCGTTGTTGCTGCTGTGTGGTCAGCGGTATCGAGCACAGGAGCGTCGGCCATGTTGAAGCGCACTGCCTCCGAGAGCTCGCCCAGGCCCATCTTTGCCAAATCTAACCGCGCCAACGAGTGAGTCTCATCTGCGCGATAACCCTGCGATCGACACACAGCCACCGTACCATTCGCGATATCGAGGTCTTCGACGTAGAACTGAAGTTCCTGGAGCGCAGCAACCTTGGCGCCGGCATTGGTGGATTCCTTCAGGACGCTGATGCAGCGTTTGAGTCGGGTCGAAGCATCCTCGAGGTTGTTGAGGGCCGCACGGAGCCATTCGTAGTCCTGAACGAGAGAGAGAGAGAGAGAGAGAGTCAGCCAGTGATGAGGTGAGCGGGCGTTGTGTTATACGAGGGATTGAGATGGGTGGTGGGTACCTTTGGATCGCGTTGAGGCACATGCGACTCGGTGCCTGGCGCAGGGCCGTCGTCGGCTTGCAGGCAGAACTTGAGCAACGCCATATCGATACCTCGAAACATCTTGGTAGTAGTGTTGTTGGTCGAGCGGTAGGGTGGGTGAGGTGTTGTAGCGAGCGGGCTGGAATCGAATAAGAGCGATATGGAGAGAGAGAGGAGAGCCATCAGCGAAGAGGGAGTGGGGTTAAGAACAGTGACTCCGATCGATGACTGCGAGACTTCGCGGATATTTCGAGTAGATCTTGGTGATACTTCGTTCGCTCTTTGTCTTTGTTGATTCGGTTTCTTCATTTGCATTGATGTTGGCTATTGCGAGCAACAACAAGAACAAGAAGAAATGAAAGCTCAAGAACAACCATCAAGTGGTGATGATTGTGATGGAATGATCGAGAGAGAGGCTCGTGTTGGTTGGTTGGTGGTTGCTGTTCCTTCGTTCCTTCGTTGTCTCGTTGCTTGCTGCTTGCTGCATCATCGTTGCTCTTGCGTTGCATCTCGCTCGCCCGCTCGTATACCTCGTATCTCCTGAGCATCATCTTGGACTCGACCACCTCTTGTTATTGAAGAGATGGGAGACTATCCTCTTGATGATGATCCTCGAATCACGCTCTCGATTGGCACCGACCAACAAGGCGGTGCTTATGGCCAATTCGCCTTTCCTCTTAGCTTGGTGTTCGACCATCATCGAGGCCTCTTGCTCGTCAGCAGCAACGATCGAGTGCAAGTATTCTCGTATGGTGATGATGATGGCGGCTCGTTCGTGTCCAAGTTCGGCGAGGAAGGTCGCCAACCAGGCCAGCTCCTGAACCCTGATGGCCTTGCGATCGATCACGATCATGACCGCATCCTCGTGGTCGATAGCGGCAATAATCGCATTCAATCATGGTCTCTGAGCGAGCAATCGTTCTTGTCGTGCATCGGCCATCGTGGATCAGGAGATCTCGAGTTCAAAGATCCTCAAGGCATTGCGATCGACAAGCATCATCATCGCATCGTCATCGCCGATACCTGCAACCATCGATTGGTGTTCTTGTCGTCGATCGATCTCTCGTTCTTGTTCTCGGTCGGCAAGCAAGGATCTCAACCTGGCGAGTTCGAGTATTTGTCAGGCATCGCGATCGATCATGATCGATATCGACTCATCGTGTGTGATTACAGCAATCATCGAGTGCAAGTATTGTCGTCGATCGATGGCTCGTTCTTGTTCGAGTTCGGCGAGGAAGGCAATCAACCAGGCCAGTTCGATGATCCTAATGTGGTGTGCGTCGATAATCATGGCCGAATCATCGTCGCCGACGGAAGCAACTATCGGCTGCAAGCATTCACTCACGAAGGCCATCACATCTCGTCGTTCGATTGCGGTCGTGAGATGCCAATGGCAGTTGCCTTCGACGAGCATCGAGGTCTCATCGCCTTCACGACAGACAATCGAGTGCATGTGATTGGAGCCAATCAATGGCTTGCCGACACGTTCACATGGCGTCCAGATCGCCATCGATATGCTCCATCATGGATGAAGCAAGCAGTGTCGACGATGACGATGATTCGATCGCTGGTCGATGAATCAGCAATGTCGATGATTCCGAACGAGCTGCTGTTCGAGATCTTCTCGTTCCTTTGATCGTCGTCATCATCGTGATCGTGATGATAGTGCTGATGATGATTGCCGATCGTCTCTCGATCCTCAAATCATTCCTCCATCAGTCTCTCTCTCTCTCTCGCTCTTTTCTCTTTGTTGATTCGGTTTCTTCATTTGCATTGATGTTGGGCCATTGCGAGCAACAACAACAAGAACAAGAAGAAATGAAAGCTCAAGAACAACCATCAAGTGCTGATGATTGTGATGGAATGATCGAGAGAGAGAGAGAGAGAGAGAGAGGCTCGTGTTGGTTGGTTGGTGGTTGCTGTTCCTTCGTTGTCTCGTTGCTTGCTGCTTGCTGCATCATCGTTGCTCTTGCGTTACATCTCGGTCTCTCTCTGTATCTCTTATCTTTGGTGTATCTCTCGTTCTTCGACTCGATCACCTCTTGTTATTGTTATTGTGCCTGAGATGGGGATTGAGCGTGAAGAGATGGAAGACGATACTCTTGATCGTGATCCTCGAATCAAGCTCTCGATTGGCGCCAAGGAAGAAGGCGAGGCTGATGGCCAATTTAGCTTTCTTCCTGGCTTGGTGTTCGACCATCATCGAGGCCTCTTGCTCGTCAGTGATTTTAGCAACCACCGAGTGCAAATATTCTCGTGTGATGATAATGATAGCGGCTCGTTCGTGTCCAAGTTCGGCAAGAGAGGCGGCCAATCAGGCCAGGTCCAGAACCCTGATGGCATTGCGATCGATCACGATCATGACCGCATCCTCATCGTCGATAGTGGCAATATTCGCATTCAATCATGGTATCTGAGCGACCAATCGTTCTTGTCGTGCATCGGCTATCGTGGATCAGGAGATCTCGAGTTCTCGAATCCTGAAGGCATTGCGATCGACAAGCATCATCGTCGCATCATCATCGCCGATACCGGCAACAATCGATTGGTGTTCTTGTCGTCGATCGATCTCTCGTTCTTGTTCTCGGTCGGCAAGCAAGGATCTCAACCTGGCGAGTTCGAGTATCCATCAGGCATCGCGATCGATCATGATCGACATCGAATCATCGTCGTCGAGACCTACAATCATCGAGTGCAAGTATTGTCGTCGATCGATGGCTCGTTCTTGTTCCAGTTCGGCTCGTATGGCAATCAACCAGGCCAGTTCGATGATCCTAATGTGGCGTGCGTCGATAACCATGGCCGAATCATCGTCGCAGACTACGACAATCATCGTTGCAGACTACAATAACTCTCGGCTGCAAGCATTCACTCACGAAGGCCATCACATCTCATCGTTCGACTGTGGCCGCGAGCAGCCAATCGCACTTGCATTCGACGAGCATCGAGGTCTCATCGCCTTCTCGACAGCCAGCCGAGTGCATGTGATTGGAGCCAATCAATGGCTTGCCGACACGTTCACATGGCGGCCAGATCACCATCGATATGCTCCATCATGGATCAAGCAAGCAGTGTCGACGATGACGATGATTCGATCGCTGGTCGATGATTCGGCAATGTCGATGATTCCGAACGAGCTCTTGTTCGAGATCTTCTCGTTCCTTTGATCGTCGTCATCATCGTGATGATCGTGGTGGTGATAGTGCTGATGATGATTGCCGATAGTCTCTCGATACTCCATCATTCCTCCATCAATCTCTCTCTCGTTCGCTCTTTTCTCTTTGTTGATTCGGTTTCTTCATTTGCATTGATGTTGGGCCATTGCGAGCAACAACAAGAACAAGAACAAGAACAAGAAGAAATGAAAGCTCAAGAACAACCATCAAGTGCTGATGATATTGATGGAATGATCGAGAGAGAGGCTCGTGTTGGTTGGTTGGTTGCTGTTCCTTCGTTCCTTCGTCGTCTCGTTGCTTGCTGCTTGCTGCATCATCGTTGCTCTTGCGTTGCACCTCGCCCGCCCGCTCGTATATCTCGTATCTCGTGAGCATCATCTTGGACTCGATCATAACTTGTTGTTGAAGAGATGGGAGACGATACTCTTGATCGTGATCCTCGAATCAAGCTCTCGATCGGCACCGACCAACAAGGCTGTGGTGATAGCCAATTCGACTTTCCTCTTAGCTTGGTGTTCGACCATCATCGAGGTCTCTTGCTCGTCGTCGACAGCAATCATCGAGTGCAAGTATTCTCGTGTGATGATAATGATAGCGGCTCGTTCGTGTCCAAGTTCGGCGAGAAAGGTCGCCAACCAGGCCAGGTCCAGAACCCTGATGGCATTGCGATCGACCACGATCATGATCGCATCCTCATCGTCGATAGTGGCAATAATCGCATTCAATCATGGTCTCTGAGCGACCAATCGTTCTTGTCGTGCATCGGCTATCGTGGATCAGGAGATCTCGAGTTCTCGAATCCTGAAGGCATTGCGATCGACAAGCATCATCATCGCATCGTCATTGCCGATTCCAGCAACACTCGATTGGTGTTCTTGTCGTCGATCGATCTCTCGTTCTTGTTCTCGGTCGGCAAGCGAGGATCTCAACCTGGCGAGTTCGAGTATCCATCAGGTATCGCGATCGATCATGATCGACATCGAATCATCGTCGTCGAGACCTTTAACTATCGAGTGCAAGTATTGTCGTCGATCGATGGCTCGTTCTTGTTCCAGTTCGGCTCCAAAGGCAAGCAACCAGGCCAGTTCGACCATCCTAACGTGGCGTGCGTCGATAACCATGGCCGAATCATCGTCGCAGACTACAATAACAATCGGCTGCAAGCATTCACTCACGAAGGCCATCACATCTCATCGTTCCACTGTGGCCGCGAGAAGCCAATCGCACTTGCATTCGACGAGCATCGAGGTCTCATCGCCTTCTCGACAGGCAATCGAGTGCATGTGATTGGAGCCAATCAATGGCTTGCCGACACGTTCGTTTGGCGACCAGATCGTCATCGACATGCTCCATCATGGATCAAGCAAGCAGTGTCGACGATGACGATGATTCGATCGGTGGTCGATGATTCGGCGATGTCGATGATTCCGAACGAGCTGCTGTTCGAGATCTTCTCGTTCCTCTGAGCCGACGCGCTACCTGCCTCGCAGCTCCACGTAGTTCCAGCCCTTGTACCATGCAATAGGCCAACTCAATACACCCCCAATCGCTCCTGTGTATGAGATCGTCCACGGCACGAGCCTAACATATTCGCGCTTGGCCCGGGTATCGATGGGGTTGCTCGCTCCGACCACATCAGTTGTGTTTGTTCCTGCTCGCGCACGCACCTCGCTCGCTCGCATCATGGACACACGTACCACGTCGTTCGGGGCCTTCGTGGTTCTCGCGGTACTAGTCTCCATCACCATCACCACGACCATGGCTCAATCACAACCTATCTGGCGTGTGGGAGCTGCCAGTCGCACGGTCTTGCCGACGGTACCACGAGCTCGTGCGCTGAGAGAGAGCCGTCGTACTCGGCGAGCCTGACGCGCCTCCTTCATCGCGACCTTGTAGGTCAATGGTCGCACGGACTACGTGGTCCCTCTCCCTCCGACCGATGCCAACTCTCCTGGAACCTTCGTCAAGCGCTTTGACGTCGGACAGATTGCTGGTACGTGCCAGCAATCACTCATTCCACGACAACGACAACGATACTGACGCGAGTGTCGTATCGTGCCGATGATGATGATCGCGACGCCGTGGCGCCTCGATCGTAGTGGGCAACGGCGCTGCCGAGTGCCATTGGGTTCGAGATGACATTCGAGCTCGTGTGGCGACCATCGGTCCCGATCCGAACGGCAAGATCGCGGTCTTCGTGTCGGTCGAGGTCTACATGCTCTTCCTCAACGATCTCCAACAGGTTCGAGAGCTCGAGCGAGAGGGCGCTCTCTTTTGGCTCGACTCTCTCTAGAGAGACAGCCGACCAACCATAGATCTCTGATGCTTGATGGATCACGCATGGCCATGCCAATGATCGTGTCGTGTGGGCGTGAGTAGTACTACGACACGGTGCGACAGCGTGTCGGCGACAATGTCTTCAACAACCTGCTGTTCTTCGTGCACGGACAGCACAACCATGAAGGCCCCGACACTTCGGGTATCAGTGCCGTGCCAGTGAACCACGACTACTACGACTACATGGTCGAGCAGATGGTCGATGCCACGGTCGAGGCCTTGACCGAATCCAAGCGCGTACGACGATCGAGCACCGGCTGGCACCATCCTGCTCCACCATGTCACACTCTCTCTCTGCTTGTGGCTGATCGGCTCGTGATGCTCCTGCCATCAATGCTTCACCATGATATTGATGATGATGATGCTCCTGCTGCCATCATCATCACCATCATATCGACCGTGGCATTATCCACCCTGATGCGTAGGTTAACGCCGTCATCAAGTTTGGCAGCGCGGTCTTCTACTACGGTCTCGGCGATATCCGTGATCCTCGCCTCCAGGACGCTCGCGTTCGTGTCATTCGTGCCTATCCCGTGTCTGGCAACAGTACGCACACTATCGTAGCTTCCCTGCATCTCGAGACCAATCTTGTGATATTGTTCTCTCTCTCTCTCTCTCCATCTCCACACTACTCTGCAGCCACTGCAAGCTCTCCATTTGTCACGATGGCGCAATGGGGAATGCATCCGGAAGTCACACTGGGCTTCAACCCCGAGTACGCTCACTGCCTCGAGACCGCAATCGTCATTCGCATGTGTTCGCCATCACGCCAACAACGAACGAACTAACCTCCTCGACGATCCACCTTCATAGTGTCAACCCGGCCAACTGCTCGGCGCTGCCACTTCGTCCGCCGACTAACTGTGCCAAGAATGCCGTCTTTACGCACGATTACCCCGGCTGGTTCTCGCAGGAACTGTCGCAGCTCTCGGGCGGAGGCGAGGTCTTGTACTTCAACGGAGCCATCGGAGTGCAGATCGGCAACCATGGTCCTGTGTGGGAGGTCGATGCGACTCACCCGCTTGGCAACGGCGGTACCGTCCCTCCTGGCGCCGAGATTGTGCCTGAGAACTACCGCCGTGCCTACTTGATTGGCACTCAGCTTGCCAGCTTTGTTAAGTACGTGTACTCTCTCTCTCTCTCTCTCTCTCTCTCTCTCTCTCTCCCCCTCCGCATTGCAGTTGTTGTCGCTCTCAGTTCTAACTGACATTACGAACCTGATGCAGCACGTCGATTACCGATCGTCCGACGGCGCTTCCGTACACTGCGTTCGACTACCGCTCGGTGCCGGTGTTTGTGCGAGTGACCAACTTTGTGTTCCGCGTCGGATTGGTGCCTGCGACTGCCATCAACCCGTTCGCCGATCCCACTCGCCCGTTCCGTCTCGGAAACACGCTGCGCCAGGTAGATTTGGATTTGCAACCCCACGGGCGTGTGTGTTAGAGGATTTGTAGCTTGCTCCTGATTCATCCGGTCGCTGCGTAGGGCTACAACTGCCAACCATTCGTAGAGCCATCGTTCGAGACCTGCAAGCCCGACAACTTTACATACTTGTACGACAGCGTGTCGGGCCTCCCGTTCCGCGTCGGCAACTACATGCAAAGCAACGTGTCGTACCTCCAGATTGGCCCTCTCAAGTTCCTCACGATTCCTGGAGAGCTGTGCCCCGAGCTCGCCACTGGCTTGCCGGCCGACTTTGATACTGCCGAGGGCACGTCCAAGTATTTCCGCAACCCCACCGAGCATGCGGTCGGACGAGAGTACACGATGCCCGGCGTACGTCAGGAGTGCCGCAAGCATCTGTGAGCTTATATGTGTGTGCTCACTCGCTCTTGGACGGAACGATAGGCTGTCATGAGCATGCTGCAGTGCGACGACGACAATCCTTGCTGGATGACGGGACTCACGAACGACGAGATTGGCTACATGTTCCCGATCAGCGACTGGCGAATCCTGTGCACTGCCGGTGAGAACTGCACCTACTTGTACCAGATCGGTGCCTTGAACTTTACTGGTACGAGAGAAACACCACCACACACAACTGCAGCCACCATCTGGCAAGTTGATTGTTGCTTACCACAACGTGTGGAACGGCAGATTCGATTGCGGGAAGTACGTGCAAGTTCATCGTCGAGAACCCGCGCGTTGCACAGCTCGACTACACGCGCCAATTCGGGGCCGAGGTCTGGGACGCCGTGAACAATACGTGCTACTACGGCCAGATGGCAGGCAGGGCCCAGGGCCACTATGAGGAGACCAACGCAGCCTCGTGGGATATCGCTCAGGCGTATCTCGATGCTGTTGGACGACTGCTAGGCAAGGCGCCCTCGGTACGTGCCATTGTCGCCGCCGCTGCAATTCGCCAAGAGACCAACTGTTGTCACACACAAATATGCACATATGCACATGTACGCAGGGCCGCTATTGTGCCACGTCGACCACATGCGCAGGCATCGTGCCTTCGCCAGCGTCAGGGACCTTTGACAAGCACGGCAGCCTCATCACTCGACAGTAAGGCGCTGCGTCATGCTGTGCTGCGCCCATCCGCCTGATTGCCGCACCAAGGCATTCGTAGCCCCGTCGTAGCTCGCGCGATTCGTAAACCATCTTACTTTACGATCGGATTCCACGCACTAAACACACAAACAAGACAAGACTATCACACGAGCTTGCTTCGTTCTCGGTTCCATCCATCAGTCGCTCGTATGCGCTCTAGTTTCTCGTCCACCAATAGGCACAGAAGGCACCAATCACACTGAGTGCAAACAAGGCGTCTCGCACGCGGAAGCCGTCGGCAACGGCGGTTAGTCAGCTGGCGCCATTATTGTGGTGGTCGGCGTCAGTGGCGTTATCGTCCCACGACTCGGGCGGCTCCGACTCGTCCTCGCCGCTGTCCTGCTCTTCCACTTGGAACTGAGTATTTGCAGCGACGGTGCTTGGTGGCTGTGCCTCACCAGCCAACAACGCAGCATGCGACCGGTGAATCTCCGAGATCTGCTCGGGCGTCGCAATCTCGGCGAGCCGTTCAAGAATGAGGGAGATATTGTCGGGTTGAGCAGGGTCGATACCAAACACCAGCTTGATCTGCATCGGCATCGATTGGCGAGCGTTAGAGCGGGCTTCGAACAGCAGCCGTGGCATGAGCAGCCCAACGAACCATAGGCCATAGGCAACCGTTTTGCAGTGTCGACAGTAGCAGTGCAAAGTGAAGCGCCTCGATCTCACCGTGGAAGGCACGGCAAAATCGGAGCAGTGCCTCACACTCGGGTTGCCACAGAGGAGTGCCCAAGAACGAGATGGCCACAAAGTACTGCTTGATCTCGATCAACGTCCTCACGACCTTGATATTGGCAGGCATAGAATCAGGATACCGTCTGTCACTCTCTCACAATCTCTCTCTCTCTCTTTGTGTGTCTCTCTCAATTGATCACCGTACCTGATCATGGCAATTTGCTAGAGCATAGCAACGCACGGCGAGTTGAGGGTTGATTTTCTTGATCATGTCGCCAATCTCGACCGTGGGCGTGATCTACCATGAGTAACGCACATGATTAGCGATAGTGAAAAGGTGTCACCTGGGAAGCGGCTGTGCGACAATACCAAATGCGAAGTGACGACTACGAGCAGTATCGTCAACCTCCCGGTTGCAATAGCGTAGCGTGTCAGCAGAATGCTCTCGGGCTCGTTCAAGCGACGCCAGTGATTCAACACGTTCAACAAAAAGTGAACAATCTCATGTGGCGAATCTTGGCCACATTGTTCAAGCCATTGTAGCACTTGTTCGGTCCGCAGCTACGCACAACAATGATCCGCCTCGTGGTGAGCGCATCGATAACGAGAACCACGTAAATCGATGCGAGAATAAGGGCCATACCGTGGGGTCGCTCAAGTACACTGGCGTGGCGCCTGTCATATCTCCATCACGGAACAGCCTGTAAATCTTGCGAATGGCCGAGACGGGTTTGATTCGCACAGGCCGTGTGACAACGAGCCGTTGATGCAGCCGCATGAATCGCTGGAACTGCGAGTACGAGAAGGTCTTGAAGTTCCACTGCGGCGGCCGATCATCCTCAAGCTGCATCGTGTCGTGCACGGTATCGCTCTCCGACGTATCGAGCGAGCTCGAGAGAGCAGTGTCGTGTAGCGTGGAAGCTTGTGGCGTCGTGTCGGTTGCCGGCTCGAGTGGCGTCGTGCATTCGAGTGGTTGATTGGACAGAATGGCTTGCAACGAGAGGCCCAGGTCGTCGGAGTAGTCCTTGAGGGTCGAGATGAAGCTCGGAGCTCGTCGAAGTGAGTAATCGAGCAACGATGCCACCAAGGGAGTGCAGTCAATGTCGGTGATCAGCACGCCATATGCTCGTACGATCGATATGGCAATGTACCACCGATCTAATGAAGCCGATGGTACAATGAATGAGAGCAACGTTCGAGAACAGCGAATATGCAAACACGTACTGTCTGAAGGTTGTCGTTGACTATGCCCGTGAAAGTCGACACGAAGGTACGAGCCGACGGCCAAGTCAGGCGCCAACAAGAAGGTCTGCGGGTCTGCTCAAGAACAGCAATCCATCCACCAGCCACATGAACATCATCGATCGTAGCGATCGACTTTGCAACGAGACAGACGTACTGGCATCCTTCTCGGGGAACATGAATCGTGGCGATTGGTAGTGGAACTCGGTGGGCGAGAAGCCGACCGAGAACTGCACGAACTCGGGCGTGTAGGCCGGGTCTTGGTACTGGTAGGTGGCCTTGTAGGCGCACACCTCGACGGCAGTCACGACGTTGATCGGACCCATGAGCCGATACACGAGATACTCGGACGAGTGCTTGTCGTCACTACCGACACTGCTCCAGAACCGACCTCGATCTCTTTAGAGGTGTGCGTGGGAGTGCGAGTGAGTGAGGAGACTGGTGATATCTCTCAATCAATCGCTCGCACGCACGCACGATAGCGCAGCAACGTACTCGGTGAGCGTGCACTCGATCGTCTGCGTGGCATGATCAAACGAAGACCACGCAACTCCCTGCACGATCAGTTGTCGAAAGTGCTTGGGCTTGTTGAGCGAGCCCAAGGCACCATAGAGACTCTTCCAGTGCGACGAGCGCGCCACGCGAAGGTCGGTCGCAAAGATGCGACACCGATCGCGACGCAGGCGTCCGACCTTGCTCGCGGTGCTCGTGGTGTGCGTGCTCGTCGAGTCGGCGATCTCAGGAGCGAGCTCGTTGATCGATACATCGACCTCGTCGAGATCGAAACACTCGGCCGGTACGAAGCCGAGCGAGCTCGCGATCGAGAGCGACGACGACGAGTTCAAGGTCGAGAGCGAGATGGCGGTCGGCTCGAGCTCGCGGCAGTAGTCGGCGTGCGCGCCTTGCGCGAGACCTTGCCAGATGGCACTCTCGTTCGCCACCGTGTACTGTCGAGTATGCCTAGTGAGCAAAGAACAGTACTACAGGCGGGCGCAAGCGAGAGAGAGGGAGATTGGGCGCTCGTCGTCGTACCCAGGCTTTGCAGACCAGCCTCGCGCGGCAGACGTCCTCGACTGGCAGGTAGGTCAGGATACCGAGGAACACCTCGGTCGGCAGCTCGACTGCTGGGTCCATCACGATGGCAGCCGTACGCGAGGCAAGACGCACAACACCAACAACAACAAGGACGCCGAGGAGGAGCGAGCGAGAGGAGGGCAGCAGCAGACTGAGCAAGAACGCTGACGTGCCAGCAGCGAATGAGCTTGACGAGCAATGCAACCGCGAGCTTTACCGACCCTGCTCAAGGTTGCTGTTCTCTCGCTCCCTCTCTCTCGTCGCTCGTTGTGGTGCATCGGTCGTTTCGGTCGCGTTGGTGTGGTTGGCTTCTATGCTCGTGAGGAGAGAGTGCGAGTGTGGGCGTGTGTAATTGTGCCCGAGGAAGCGTGGGGAGATGTCGGTGAGTGAACTGTGTGCATTGATGGAAGGTGCACACGAGCAGTATGAGGCGCTCGACGAGAGTGAGGCCGATCGATTGGGAGCGTTGTTGTACGACGCGGCACGATGCGGGAGATTGGAAGAGGCTCGTGAGTTGTTGGTACAAGGAGCCGATCCATCGTGGCGCAATCCGTACATGCAACGCACGCCATTGCATACGGTACGTTGGTTCGTGCGGCAGCAGCAGCAGCGATTGTCGCCAGCGCCTGAGAGCAGTGCATTGTTGCAGAGCGCCTTCCACGGCCACACAGCGATTGTCGAGCTGCTGTTGGCGCACGGAGCCTCGATCAATGCCCTCGACAAGTACGCATCATGTATCGAAGCGCGTATTCGTTCGGGAGACTGATGTGTGGTGGGGCAGAGATTCGGCGACAGCGCTCCATGCCGCTGCGTGTACTGGAGAGAAGGATGTCGTCGTCGTGCTGCTCGAGCACGGCATCGACGTGACGCCCAAGTGGGTACGCCAAGGAGCCACACTACATACGAGTGCAAGTGTATGCAAAGGGACTGAGTGAATGTGCATGTATTAGACTGGCTATGCGTCGGGCATTGCAGCCGAGGTCGCAAGGACGCAAGAGATTCGCGAGTTGATAGAGAAGCGACGTACGTGGTGCCAGCTGGCCCTGACGATCAACATTGTGCCATATCGTGATGGTTGTTCATCGATCGACCGATCAATCGACTAGACTTTCGCTGGAAGCCACACCTGCATCGATACGCATCGCCGCAGATCCAACGTGTCGTGCGTACCACGACGATGATTCGGTCGCTCGCGAGCAGCAGCGTCGTTTCGATGCTGCCCAACGAGCTCTTGTTCGAAGTCTTCCAATGGCTGTGATGCCTCACATGACACTCGGAACAACTGGATTCATTGGTCATTGTAGTTGTGATTGTATGCACTCGAGTAAGATAACGATAGCGACACACACACACAGAGTCACACAAGGGCGCCAGTCAGTGATGCTGGTCGGTTCCTTCGTCTGCTTGCTTGCTTGCTCGCGCTCACACCCCATTCTGCCGCACGGCCCATAAGCAGACCTCTATCTATTCGAGCGACTCCAGTGGCTCAGTGGTCGACACCGATTGAATGGCTCCTAAACGAAGGCGTTCAGCGTTGGATAGCGAGTCACCGACCAATGTCAAACGTCCACGTACTGCACTGTCACAGGAGCAGTCTAACAGCAGTAGCAGCAGTAGTGGTAGTAGCGATGTACTCGGCACTGTGTGGGAAGATCCAACGCTCCTCGATGCCATCAAGACGATCCTTCGCGTACAAGTGAGCGACGAGTTCGTGCCGAGTGAGATCGTCGACCTCGAGGCTCAGATGAAGCAGCTGCACGACTCGCTGCATGCTGCGCGCGGGCGCGATACCAATCCATCGCTACTGCTGCTGGGCCCTCGTGGCTCTGGCAAGTCCTTGGTTCGTGACGACACTTGCCTCATGTCGCCATCGCCGCAATCGAGATCATTCGTCTCGTCCTCCTTGTGAGCGAGAGAGAGAGCTCGATCGTGCTGACGAGATATGCGGCACTAGGTGGTTCGCAAGGCATTGGTTCAAGTGTGTGAGGAAGCCGAGCGCTCAATCGATGAAGGACTATCGCGTGTGGTTGCGATCGAGCTCGATGGCTCGACCTTGAAGGACGAGCGAGCCTCGTGTGCGCATCTACGCCGCGAGCTCAATGTCGTGCTACATCGTGACCAAGGCTTGCCAGATTCCCAAGTTCCTGTGCTCAAGCCGTTGGTACGCACATCAGGATCCTCACATCTCTCTCACGCACATACACACACACATGCATTCATCGTCACGAATGCATTGGTTTGTTCTCGATCGAGTGCGAGCGGCGATTGTTGCAGAGCACTCACGAGAATGAGAAATATCATGATATTTACATTTTGGCGGGAAATTTTGGCGGCATTCCCCTCGGCTCAGGGCTCGTTCGCTGAGGAATGCGAGTCGATAGTACAACAACTGCGAGCGTGCACTCTGCCCAATCGTCATCAACAACAAGATCAAGAGGAGCCAAAGGCCAAGACTACTCCAAAGGCCAAACGAGGTGGACGAGGCAGAGGCAGTAGCCATCGAGGCAAGAAGGGAAAGAGCTCAAGCTCAAGCTCAAGCTCAAGCTCAAGCTCGAGCACGAGTACCAAGGAACACCGAACGACGCAACGTTTGGTAGTGATTGTGTTGGATGAGTTCCATCGATTCGTCGAGCACACCCAGCAGGCCTTTCTGTACTTTCTGCTCGACTCGCTGTCGCTGGCGCCGCCGATCAATGCGATGGTGATTGGCTGTTCGCCGATGCTGGTACTGCTGCCAACCCGCACACATGGTGTAGCCACGCTGAGGCGAGCTCCTACCTGACCGCTTGCCACATCAAACCGGTTCAGGATGTATTATCGCAGTTGGACAAGCGAGTCGCCTCGCGCTTCTCGCAATTGCGTATCCCGTTCTATGGTATCGGCAGCAATGAGAGCGCGTTGGCCATCATCAAGAACGCCTTGACGGTGCAGCTCTACAACCCGGAGAGTGGCTGGAGGTCACAAACGCGTTGGGCCAGCTACGCCAACCAGCTGTCGCTTCATAGAGCTGTCTCGGAGCAACAGGCCGCAGAGTGGAACCAACGTGTGGAGGTACAGCAACGCTGCCAACGTGCTTGCTTGCTTGCTAGCTTACTCGATCACTTGGGTCGGAACCGGCACTGACAAACGGTTTCAATGGTGACGACTCGATATTCAGCAACTCGTGCAACAACAATCAGTCAGAAAGACGATCGAGCAGTGCATTCTACACAGCGGTGACGTGCGACAACTCCATCGGCTATTGGTTCGTTGTGAGGAAGCAGTACTAGCTCGCCATTGAGCAGCAGTGCATTCGACTGATTGTTGCCGAGCGACTCGGGGTTGCTCTTGTTCACTCGTGACAGCAAGAGCTGATCCACACCATTTCTCCCGCAACGCCATTTATTGAAGGAGAGAGCTTTGCGAGCGTGTACTCGGCTCAGTTGGCATCTGATATGGTGCACAAAGTACTGCAAGGTGCGCGATGCCGGATTGCTGTGCTGGTAATCTCCCTCTCTGACACACACACACACACACACACACACACACACACACACACACACACACACACACACACACACACACACACACACACACACACACACACACACACACACACACACACACACACACACACACGAGCGAGCAGATGTGCCGACGCTGCAATTTTGCTTGATCGTCGCCATGATGCTGTTGGAGGAGGCGAATCACTCGCCGTACACGTTCGCGACATGCTATCGTGCCTACTCGTTCTGGGCTCCGCAGAGTCTGTCGTACAGAAAGGAGCTGGCACTCCAAGTACGCCGCCAGGCACAAGCGCCGTGCTGCTGCTGCTGCTGCCCGAATTACACACTGACCTCGGTGCTGTGCGACAGGCGTTCGAGAACCTCATGGAGCAACGCATCGTCAAGCAGGTGTCGAGCCGAGGCGCCAAGATGCCGAAGGAGCTGCGTCTGGTGCGCTTGCTGTTGCTGCCATCGCAAGTGCGCAGTGCCGCCTCACAGTTGCATCGTCTCGCCGAGCCGCTGCGCCAGTGGGCGCTGCAGGGAGTAGTGGATCTGCGTGCGGTATTACACAAATAGGCCGACTCCGCAAGTAAGCGTATCCACCAATCGAGATCTCTTGTTGTGAGTTTGAGAGAGTTTTATGTTCAAGATCGAATGTGTCAAGAGTAATGAGTCAAGGAAGGTGCTTCAATCAACAAACACTGTGCCGAGGACGAGAAGGAACGACCGCGAGATGAATGATGACGATGAGGCTCCACATTGCCCACATGTGTGAGAGAGAGAGCCTCACAAGGATAGCGAGTCTGACTTGATTCCATCACTCATCGAGGAAGGTGTCATCGTACAACTGGCCAGCGCACTTGTTGTGCACCGTGAAGCGGCACGTCGTGCAGCTGTAGCCTTGCTTGCCCACTGGCGAGCAGACGAATTTGCCGCACCGCGAGCACCAAGTGGGCTTGTGGAACCACACATGCTTGAGAGTGTGGTGATGGCTGGGGTCCAAGGGTGCTTGTCGAAGCGTCTCTTCTCGATGCGGCAATCGAACCTTCTTGACGGGACCGCTGTTGCCTGAGAACACGGCCTTCTGGAGCTTCTGGCACTCTCCGCAGGTCTTGTCGTGTCCCTCGCCGTCGTGGTCGTCGTCGTCGTCGTCGATGTCTGACACTGAGACCGAGAGATCGTCGTCGTCGCTCTCGCTGTCCTCGATGCTCGATGACGTGGTGTTGGTGGCCTTGGGAGCGGCCCAGCACTTGGCCTTCTCGACCTTGCTCTGGCACTCGGTGTGCACCGTCCAGTTGCACTTGGTGCATCGTGCCGCTCTCAAGTTGACGATGAATCCAGTGCAAGTCTCGCACCACGTGGGAGACAGCAACGTCACGGCCTTGAACTCGTGCGGCGACTTGCGCAGTCCAGAAATGTCGGGCGGTGGTCGCAGAGGCACTGCGAGTTGCATGTCGTCTCGGAGGTTGATGCGCACTGGCTCCGAGAGCGGACGCATCTTGCCGTCGAAGCCCATCACTTGAATCGCCAAGTTGGCCTCTTGAGTAGCCTCGGCCTCGTCGTACCGACGCAAGAGCGCCAATGATCGTGCTCGAACACCGAGAGCTTGAGAGCGATACTGCGCAAGTCGCAGTCGACTGAACACCCCGGTCGTGGTTTGTCCCTCGGACACCTCGGCGCTGTCGAGATCGACGATCACCTCGGCGGTGATGCACAAGACCTCCTCGAGAGCCGCAGTGCGAGCTGCGCCTCCGTCGGTGGCGTTGGGTCCGAGAGACGGTTCGTAAAAGCATCGATAGAACGCGATGGCGCATCGAGCCAGTCGAAGCTCAGTGCGGTCGTCGAGCGTGTCGGTCGGAAGGATCGGACCGAGATCGTCGAGCATCCTCGCCGCCTCTGCGAGGAGCTCGCGAGCCGACACGGCCTCTGATGCAGAGCGAGAGATGACGAGCTCGTCGGTCTCGTGGAATCCTGATGCATCGAGTGACACGACGTCGTCGTTCGAGGTGCTCGATGGTGCATCAGGGGCAGTGGCATCGGCATCATCGGAGGTGGGATACTCGCTGGATCGAGGACCGTGCAGCACTTGGTCGAGCAACAAGTTGCAGTATGCGACGGTCAAGGTCCTTGGCGTGATTCGAATCTCCTGGTGGCCTTCGGGAATACCGTCTCCCAGCCAGTCCAGCGAGTTGGTCTGCCGAGGAGGGAGCTCGCCGTGGTTGTCTTGCGATTGAGCGAGGAGATCCAAGGCGGCCTTGGCGTCGAGGGCCGCCTCGGCTGGATCTTGAAGCGAGCGGTTGGTCATCATGCGCAAGTATCGCGCTGCCACTTGATAACGGATCGCTAGTGGTGCCGACCAGGCTCGCGGCCGAGTTGGGTACAGTACCTCAGTCAGGTACGGATAGGCGGCGTGGAAGTCTTCCAACATCACGAGCTCCATCGCGTATGAGAGCATGGCGAACTCGTCGACTGAGGGAGTGTTGGCTCGGGCGTGGAGTCCCGAGAGGCGCGACCGATTGTGGACCAAGCGGGTGCGTCGCGTCCTGCGGAGACTGTGCGCCAGACCGCCAGCCAGACGCACCGCAGGCGTGAAGGGCATGACGACCACAAACAGCACGAGCTCAAACGGGTTTCGTGGGCCTCCAAGCATTGACATGCCGCACGCAGCGGCGAGTTGGATCATGAAGAACAAGGCGACGAGCACCGCAAACATCCATCGAGTGAACGACATGGTGAGAGATGCCAATCCGAGAGGGAAGAGAGAGGAATGAATGAACGAGACGAAGAGACGACGAGATGAAGAGGAGAGAGCTGTTTTTGGGTGCTGCTTCTCCTCCCTCTCGCAAGGCTGCTCTGCGAACGACAACTCGCGAATGGCAGTCGGGGCTCTGCATCACACTCTTCTCTCATTGTGCTTGGGTGATGAGGGAGCTCTCAACGTGATCTCCACGATCGATTGAGTTGTATTGGAGTTGATTGTATTGTATTGGATTGGATTGGAGGTGTTGGGACACGAAATGAAAGCTGTCATGAGTCAAGGAAGGTGCTTCAATCAACAAACACTGTGCCGAGGACGAGAAGGAACGACCGCGAGATGAATGATGACGATGAGGCTCCACATTGCCCACATATGTGAGAGAGAGAGATCGCGAGTCTGACTTGATTCCATCACTCATCGAGGAAGATGTCATCGTACAACTGGCCAGCGCACTTGTTGTGCACCGTGAAGCGGCACGTCGTGCAGCTGTAGCCTTGCTTGCCCACTGGCGAGCAGACGAATTTGCCGCACCGCGAGCACCAAGTGGGCTTGTGGAACCACACATGCTTGAGAGTGTGGTGATGGCTGGGGTCCAAGGGTGCTTGTCGAAGCGTCTCTTCTCGATGCGGCAATCGAACCTTCTTGACGGGACCGCTGTTGCCTGAGAACACGGCCTTCTGGAGCTTCTGGCACTCTCCGCAGGTCTTGTCGTGTCCCTCGCCGTCGTGGTCGTCGTCGTCGTCGTCGATGTCTGACACTGAGACCGAGAGATCGTCGTCGTCGCTCTCGCTGTCCTCGATGCTCGATGACGTGGTGTTGGTGGCCTTGGGAGCGGCCCAGCACTTGGCCTTCTCGACCTTGCTCTGGCACTCGGTGTGCACCGTCCAGTTGCACTTGGTGCATCGTGCCGCTCTCAAGTTGACGATGAATCCAGTGCAAGTCTCGCACCACGTGGGAGACAGCAACGTCACGGCCTTGAACTCGTGCGGCGACTTGCGCAGTCCAGAAATGTCGGGCGGTGGTCGCAGAGGCACTGCGAGTTGCATGTCGTCTCGGAGGTTGATGCGCACTGGCTCCGAGAGCGGACGCATCTTGCCGTCGAAGCCCATCACTTGAATCGCCAAGTTGGCCTCTTGAGTAGCCTCGGCCTCGTCGTACCGACGCAAGAGCGCCAATGATCGTGCTCGAACACCGAGAGCTTGAGAGCGATACTGCGCAAGTCGCAGTCGACTGAACACCCCGGTCGTGGTTTGTCCCTCGGACACCTCGGCGCTGTCGAGATCGACGATCACCTCGGCGGTGATGCACAAGACCTCCTCGAGAGCCGCAGTGCGAGCTGCGCCTCCGTCGGTGGCGTTGGGTCCGAGAGACGGTTCGTAAAAGCATCGATAGAACGCGATGGCGCATCGAGCCAGTCGAAGCTCAGTGCGGTCGTCGAGCGTGTCGGTCGGAAGGATCGGACCGAGATCGTCGAGCATCCTCGCCGCCTCTGCGAGGAGCTCGCGAGCCGACACGGCCTCTGATGCAGAGCGAGAGATGACGAGCTCGTCGGTCTCGTGGAATCCTGATGCATCGAGTGACACGACGTCGTCGTTCGAGGTGCTCGATGGTGCATCAGGGGCAGTGGCATCGGCATCATCGGAGGTGGGATACTCGCTGGATCGAGGACCGTGCAGCACTTGGTCGAGCAACAAGTTGCAGTATGCGACGGTCAAGGTCCTTGGCGTGATTCGAATCTCCTGGTGGCCTTCGGGAATACCGTCTCCCAGCCAGTCCAGCGAGTTGGTCTGCCGAGGAGGGAGCTCGCCGTGGTTGTCTTGCGATTGAGCGAGGAGATCCAAGGCGGCCTTGGCGTCGAGGGCCGCCTCGGCTGGATCTTGAAGCGAGCGGTTGGTCATCATGCGCAAGTATCGCGCTGCCACTTGATAACGGATCGCTAGTGGTGCCGACCAGGCTCGCGGCCGAGTTGGGTACAGTACCTCAGTCAGGTACGGATAGGCGGCGTGGAAGTCTTCCAACATCACGAGCTCCATCGCGTATGAGAGCATGGCGAACTCGTCGACTGAGGGAGTGTTGGCTCGGGCGTGGAGTCCCGAGAGGCGCGACCGATTGTGGACCAAGCGGGTGCGTCGCGTCCTGCGGAGACTGTGCGCCAGACCGCCAGCCAGACGCACCGCAGGCGTGAAGGGCATGACGACCACAAACAGCACGAGCTCAAACGGGTTTCGTGGGCCTCCAAGCATTGACATGCCGCACGCAGCGGCGAGTTGGATCATGAAGAACAAGGCGACGAGCACCGCAAACATCCATCGAGTGAACGACATGGTGAGAGATGCCAATCCGAGAGGGAAGAGAGAGGAATGAATGAACGAGACGAAGAGACGACGAGATGAAGAGGAGAGAGCTGTTTTTGGGTGCTGCTTCTCCTCCCTCTCGCAAGGCTGCTCTGCGAACGACAACTCGCGAATGGCAGTCGGGGCTCTGCACCACACTCTTCTCTCTCATCGTGCTTGGGCGATGAGGGAGCTCTCAACATGATCTCCACGATCGATTGAGTTGTATTGGAGTTGATTGTATTGTATTGGATTGGATTGGAGGTGTTGGGGCACGAAAGAGTGCTGTAAGGAACGCCACACGCCCGACAAGCTCTACGAATGCGGGGCACGATTGGTAAGGGCGGAGGAAAGCTCAATCGTGCCCCGGGTTTGCTTTTTCGGGCTCCTCTTGGTCTCTGCTGCGCGACGCTCGCCTTCTCTTCTCTCACATCCGGACATCACACATCCTGCCAGCATGCCCGTCGTACGTATCGGCGCAGCCATCATCGCACGGCGCACGCAGCATCGTGATCAGCATATGCGATTGTGGCGGATGCACGCTCGCGCCGGCTCGCAGGAGCACGGAGCAACGCACATCGCACCCCACCCCTACCCACCACGTGGTGATCTACCACCGCGCGATCTACCACACACCCGCACATCGTCGCTCGTGGAAAGAGACCGCCTCGCTCACCGCCCTTGTCGCCTGGCCGCTCGCTCGCCGCTCTACTCGACCACCCACCTGCAACGTAGTTGGAACACGATCTCCTGCACCCCTCTGAGGAGTCGGAGGCCCGCAAGCACAAGCTCAAGCGCTTGGTCCAGAGCCCCAACAGCTTCTTCATGGATGTCAAGTGCCCCGGATGCGTCCAGATCACCACCGTCTTCTCGCACGTACGTACCCGAGACACCTCGAGATGGTGGTTGTTGTTGTTCTGTATTCGTATTCGTATTCGCGTCGGTGTTACGCCGAAGCTGAGCGAGCAAGCCGAGTTCGCGAGCGACCAAAGATTGCGCATATTGGGCGTGTAAGCTGGCTCGATAGGGGCCGATCGAGGCTCACGGCGTGTGGCTTGAGGCTGAGAGCGGTCGCTGGCTATACTCGATTTGTGGGCAAGATTATGCGCTTGCGGCGCAGTAACTCAGCTCGTGGTCATGATTAGTCTTCGTCTTCGTCGTCGATCTGCTGCTGCTGTCGATCGCTTGCTGACCCCCCACACCGCTTGCTGCTACTTGCTTCGCTGTGCCTCTTGTCTCTCCAACATCACAGGCTCAGACTGTGGTTCTTTGCGGCGCCTGCGGCAACGTCCTCTGCCAGCCCACCGGTGGAAAGGCCCGTCTGACTGAGGGCTGCTCTTTCCGCAAGAAGATCTAAGCCTCTGGTCTGTGCAATACACGAAGCCTCTCGGGCAACGCTATATAACCTCCTACACGCGCCCCGGGCACCTTGTTGCTCTACGCTGCCACGAGCGATGCCGGTGGCCATTGTCTGGCCACTGCGGCACTTCCGCTCGCATGGTCTGCGCTTCGTTGGCTCCTCCTGGTGTGGAGCACACAGCGCGAGCCAAGTAGCCTAGCGGATAGCACGTAGCCATCGCCTTCCTTCGTGCTCGCCGCCTCGCGCTCGTCGTCCCACGCAGCCAAGCCCGCCGCACGCGAAGCCTGCTCGCAACACAGCAGGTAGCAGCAGCTCGTCAATCCTCGCTCGTCATCTTCGTCGGTGCTCGCTCTCGCACGCATCACCGCTCATCTCGCCAGCGGAGAGCGAGTTGCTGCGCGCGTCTCGTCGTCTCGAACCTGCCTGCCACGGGTCGCTAGCACACTGCTTGTCTTGAGGTCAAGCGAGTCGGACACGCACGCACGCACGCACGCACATGGACGAGTATCCGATCGAGATACTGCAGCAGCCGCTGCCGGTCGTGGCGCTGGTTGGCTGCCAGCACCACCACTCGCGCATCGAGTCGCTGCTCTCGCATCTGACGCCCGACACCTCGCTGCCGATCGCCGTACCATGCTTCCGTGTGCTGAGGTACTCACCATTCCTCTGCCACGAGCGAGAGCGTGCGAGATACTGACGAGGCCGCCGCGTGCAGTATGTCGCTCGCCGAGCTCGAGAAGCTGCGGCCCCGCAAGGACAAGCGCACCACCTACGACGGATATGTGCCGCAGGGTATCTTGAAGGCCAAATGGATGCGCAGGTACCATCCACAGTCTCCATATCGTGATCTATCTATCTATCTATCTATCTATCTATCTATCTATCTATCTATCTATCGTGATCTATCTATCTATCTATCTATCGTGATCTATCTATCTATCTATCTATCTATCTATCTATCTATCTATCTATCTATCTATCTATCTATCTATCTATCTATCTATCTATCTATC
>Ga0209935_1000705_pt1 | contig 70914 bp, 44 predicted proteins | sample ThiBio_1000_plan_2_FD_183958 | JGI IMG/M metagenome (GOLD analysis project Ga0209935, IMG submission 183958) | Wastewater bioreactor microbial communities from Cape Town, South Africa - Thiocy_cont_1000_plan (SPAdes) | ecosystem: Engineered > Bioreactor > Thiocyanate-remediating >... | reverse complement strand
TAAAATGAACAATCTTATAAAGTTTGATAAGCTTTTTTAAACTAAAATAGGCTTTCTAGATAGGCACTTAGGAAGTACTTGGTATGCTTTTTATAAACCATTACGTATATATAGTAGGAAGTTAGGGTTAAAATGAACAATCTTATAAAGTTATAAGCTTTTTTAAACTAAAATAGGCTTTCTAGATAGGCACTTAGGAAGTACTTGGTATGCTTTTTATAAACCATTACGTATATATAGTAGGAAGTTAGGGTTAAAATGAACAATCTTATAAAGTTTGATAAGCTTTTTTAAACTAAAATAGGCTTTCTAGATAGGCACTTAGGAAGTACTTGGTATGCTTTTTATAAACCATTACGTATATATAGTAGGAAGTTAGGGCTTAAAAGAATTAGCCAAGCAGGTGGGAATATCTGTTCACCTGACTACGTATGTAGCACGGCAGCATACCTATGCGACCGTACTAAAACAAAGTGGGGTATCGACAGGTGTGATTAGTGAAGCGCTCGGACATAAAAGAGAACAGATCACCCAGACCTACCTAAAAAGTTTTAGCAACGAAGTGATCGACGAGGCGAACAACACTTTACTAATAAGTGGAGCAAAGTAGCGAGTAGAGTAAATCGACCATTTAACATCTTGCTAGTTTTGTTATACAAATCCTTTATTTAAATATTAAAATAATAGATTTTGAATGATTATTAAGTTAACACTAGCCCTTTCGTTCCACGAAAGGGCTAGCAAAATTTGTTTAGGATATTATACATCCAGCCTTCTGCATGTGATTTTGTTCTTCTTCCTGCTCTTTTTTAAGACTTGCTATTTTATTCTTTAGTAACTTTATCTTCGAATCATTACCCTTATACAAATCTTCCCACATTTTAAGGGCTTTCTCATGATAGTTTAATGCTTCTTGTTTTTGGCCTAAAGCATAATAAACATTTCCTATATTATTAAGTGAAGTAGCTATACTCGGATGATTACCCTCATACAAATCTTCCCTCATTTTAAGGGCTTTCTCATAATAGTTTAATGCATCTTTGTTTTGGCCTAAATCAGAATAAACAGCTCCTATATTATTGAATGAAGAAGCTATATCCGGATGATTACCCTCATACAAATCTTCCCTCATTTTAAAGGCTTTCTCATAATACTTTAATGCTTCTTGCTTTTGGCCTAAATCAGAATAAACAATTCCTATATTATTGAGTGAAGTAGCTATATTCGGATGATTACCTTCATACAAATCTTCCCTCATTTTAAGAGCTTTCTCATGATAGTTTAATGCTTCTTGATGATCGCCTAAACTGTTATAAACAATTCCTATATTATTGAGTGAAGTAGCTATATCCGGATGATTACCCTCATATACAGCTTCCCACATTTTAAGGGCTCTCTTATAATAGTTTAATGCTTCTTTGTTTTGGTCTAAAGCATAATAAACATTTCCTATATTATTAAGTGAAGAAGCTATATCCGGATGATTACCCTCATATACAGCTTCCCACATTTTAAGGGTTTTCTCATAATAGTTTAATGCTTCTTTGTTTTGGCCTAAATGGTTATAAACAACTCCTATATTATTAAGCGAAGAAGCTATACTCGAATGATTACCATCATACAAATCTTCCAACATTTTAAGGGCTTTCTCATAATAGTTTAATGCGTCTTTGTTTTGGCCTAAAGCATAATAAACAGCTCCTATATTATTAAATGAAGAAGCTATACTAAGATGATTACCATCATACAAATCTTCCAACATTTTAAGGGCTTTCTCATAATAGTTTAATGCGTCTTGGCGCTGGCCTAAACCATAATAAACTTTTCCTATACTATTGAGCGAATTAGCTATATCCGAATGATTACCCTCATACAAATCTTTCCTCATTTTAAAGGCTTGCTGATAATTAGATAAGGCTTGCTTGTAATTGTGGACTACATGTTCATTATAATTTCCTATACGAACCAGCAACTTAGCTAATTCTAAGTTAATCATTTCCTCTCCCGTTGCATATGCTATGACAGAAGCTATATGGGGAGCGTATAGCCTTGCTTGATCCCACGTAATATCGGGTACTCTATCTACGTTAGGCATAAGCGTAGCTAATACTTGTACCAAATTTTCTATTAAATCATGTTCTGATGCTTTATTTTCTCCTTTCCAATCTTGATACGCTTTACATGTTGTTTGTATTTCTCGATGTATCTGGATACCTACTTGTCTGGGAAGATTGACAATCGTTATTAAAGATAGCTTTTCTAATGGGGACAGTATAGCGTCCAGCTCTTCTCCATCACTGATACCCAATACTTTGGTTATCAATGGCAAAGAAATAAAGTCTGGATCTAAATAAACACCATAGCGCATTAAAAGCTGAGCTTGCGGCTCAAGACTCTCTAATCCCAAATTAGCTTCCGGTAATCTAAGCTTTCCTGCTTCTCTTCTGCCTTTCTCCTTAAGTTCTTCTAGTTTTTGAAGATACTTTTGTATATCCATGAGTGGTATTTCCCGGATATAACCTGTAGCTAAATCTAATTTCTGAGGTACTAATCCTATCTCATTTATTAAAATTTCTACATCTTTTTCACTAGGTTTAAGCGACTGTAGCCTTTGCTGAACGTATTTTTTACCTTCTTCTACAGTAAAAGGACCTAATTGAATTTTACTGTAATCTGCAAAACCTCTTTTGTCTCGAGTAGTAATAATCACTTGTACCAAATCAGGTTTATTACTTAAACACTCAGTTATTAAAGTTGAATTGGGCGCATTATCTAAAATTATCAAAGTAGGTTGCCCACGATCTTCTAAAGCATGGTAGACTTTTCTGGCTAATTCTGGTAAATATTTACTAGAATCTTCTTTAAATTCTTGCACCAGTGCCTGATAATTGATGCCTAACTCTTGGGCTATATTTTCACAACTCCTTATTAGTTTATCCCAGGTCTCTGCTGATATCCACCATACAGTTTTCTTGGATTTTTGTTCATGTCCATAATGGGCTACTAGCGTACTCTTGCCTACGCCTCCATAACCATATACCACACATATTCCCTTTTTCTTTAATTTTCGGGCCAACTTTTGCTGTTCATACTCCCTAGCCACATAATGCCGTAACTTAGCTAAAGCTATATAACTGTGAAGTTTGGGAAGCACTTTGGTATGCGCTTCTTCAAGTTGCTTGCTATAGCATTGTATCATATAATTAGCAAATGCTTGTTTTCTACTATGTTTGAGTGTTTCCTTTATGCGAGTCGATGTCAATACATCTTTTGCTCTTTGCATTTTGTCACGTAAGATGTGTATCTGTCTGGGATTTTGTTTCAATAATAAGCATGGTTTACCTGCTATAACTTCAATAGTATAATCTTGTAAAATATTTCTTAAGACAATTCCGGTTATATCATTGGTTTGTAATTCGCATATTTCTTCTCTCTCCTCCCACAATGCATGCAAAAACCCGTCTATACTTTCATATCCGTCCATCTGTAAAGGATGTACATCAATACTTATTGGACTTATTTGATAATGGCCTACATAACTACGTTCAAATTCATCCTCAGATCCTAAAGGCTTTTCTTTATAACTTTCATCTAAGTACGTTAATGTAGTCCAATATTGTTTTTCACCTGAGATCAAATTAGGCAAATCTCTTAATACACTAACCATACTGCTAGTTGCCGCACTTACATCTCCTAGATATGGTTTTAATAAAATATTTAATTTGCTTTGCTTACCTACATGCTCTATATTATCTGTACTTAGTTTTGGCCAATCTTTTACGCGCACATATTCTTTGGGCTTGCCTGTAGTAGCATCAAATTCACCAAGTATAATAACTAAACTGTGACCTAAGAGGGCTATTGAGCTTTTATTTCCCATCTGAATTAGTGGACTAACTAGCGGTAAATTTTGTGCCATACCTACATATTTACTTAACCAATCCGAACCTTCCAGCTTAGGATGTACTCTATATACTTCTCCTGGATGTCCATTACAAGAGTTTACAAAATTAGGAGCAGAGAGATATGCTATTATCGGTAAATTTTCTATCTCTAATTTAGTACTTGGATTAATCACATTTGACTGAAAAGTATTCAGTTTTCTGTCCGTCCCTGGACTATCAAAAACAATACCCTTTACTTCTCTATAATCAAAATTACGATAACAAAATGCTACACCTAACTCTGCTAAGTAAGCCCCTAAAGAATGTCCTGTAATAGACAAATTAAACCCTTCTTTCTTTACATACTCCACAGCATCTTTTGTTGCTACATATGTCAATTTTTGCTGTCTTGTAACAGCATTCCCCAACACTCCTTGCATATCTTCAATAATAAGGTCTTTAATGACACGATCTGGCTTTTTGATGTCTGGGTATGTACCTTGAAAAGCTAATACAGCTTGGTGAGTCTTGTCGTTTATATATAAAGCACTATAAAAACCTGAGTCCTTGCTGTCATCCTGCACTTGTTCTACTTTCCATATACTAGTTGGTAGCTCATGGCCTAATTTTCGAGCTACATCCGTAAGGTCTATTTGATCGTCTACTTTAGGTTCATCATAAGAATGGCTAGATAGTAGTCCATGTATATAATCATTTGGATGATATGTATAGTTACATATGTTATCTACTAATTTTTTTTCAATTTGCTCTTTTAGTTCTTGACAATTGGCTGGAATCTCTCCCCATTCAATATACCCCACAACAAAATTATCATCTATTGCTTGCTTAAGGTCTTCAAGCTGCTCTTTGGTCAATTGTTCTTGTCGTAGATCTATAACCTTAGCTTGAGGACTGTTGCTTTGTAAGGCTATAAGAGCCTCATTGTATGTATAAGGAGTTTGTTGTTGGGATTGGGTTGGCCATTCAACAAATTCTTCTATTCCTAAGGAGGATACCAACAATTCTTCATCTGAACATTTTTCTTTTTCCTTTTTCTTTCCTACCCCTGCTGTATTGCTATTTCTTTGAAGGGAATAGTTCTTATCAAATTTTGCTAATAAATCCCCGGCTCGTTGATGTCCTTGGGCTGCTGCTTTAGTTAGCCACTTTTTTGCTTCGTCAGCTGTTCTTTCCGTAGGTCGATCCTGCCAAGTTTTATAAGCTCTTTTACCCAGCCTAAATTGGGCTTCAACGTTTCCATTTTGTGCATATTCCCTTAATTCTTTTATACTCTCTTTAACAATCTCCTCTTTTTCAGTTTCTTTCTCTTTTTCCCTATCTTTTTGACCGTCACCATCTTCCTTATAATACCTTTTACTTAGATTGCCTTCATTTGGTTGTTCTAATATAACTGTTTCATAGGTTTGATCATAGGTACCCGGGCTAGTTCTACCCTCAGGTTCTTTTTCTTCAAGCTTCTTTTCTAGTCTTAGAGGTTGATCACCTGGAATCATTTTTTGCAATATAACCCTAGCTTCTTCATGTCCTTGCTCTGCTGCTTTAGTTAAATACTCTATTGCTATTTCTAAATATTCATCATATCCCTCATTAAAGAAGTCATAAGCATTTTTTCCTAGGCGAAAGAAGTCTTCCAATTTTCCTTCAACCTCTTTTTTCTTTTCCTGTTCGCCTTCTTCTTTACTTGTTTTCTCTTTACCACTATTATTTCCTCCACCTAATAATCCTTTCTTACCTACATACACATACTTAGCTTGCTGTGTATTAGATTTAGGTAAAATAACATGAATATATTGCTCTTGTATTGACTGTGGTAAAATAGTTAACTGTTCTAAATCTATGCCTGGCTCAAAATAAACAGGCAACAATTGCGGCTTCCTTGTAAATTTCCCTATCTTTTCTGTTACTTTTGCTTGGTATTTCTCTCTCTGTTGATAAATTTTTACTTGCTGACCCTGCCGAGTTTTAAATTTCCATATTGATTCCTTACTCAATTGTGTTTTGACAGGGCTACGCTGGTTAATATCGGCACTAATAGTTGTTTTAGTTCTTTTGTCTTGGACGGATTTTTTAACAGTTGGATTATCTGATCTACGCTTAGTACTACTAAGAGTGGAAGACTGTTGTATATTAGAACCTGTTGTAGTTTTTGCAAGTTGGTCAATTTGTAACTTGTCTTTGGTTACTATTAAGTTCTTGCTTGCTGAGGGATGGCTAGCGCCATAAAGGGTTACTTCATGCTCAAGTGAATTTGTTTCTAATCGTTGTTCTCTAATAGAATCTTGTTCATGAGATGCTTGCTGGCTATCATTTGTGCTTATAGGAAAAATAGGTGAATTCAAGCAGCTTTGTAAAAATAAACTTACAAGTAATACAGAGGCTAGTAGCCTTTGATTCAATTTGTAATTCCTTTGCATATTTTATATAATCTAAAAGTTATGACTATATATTAGTTGCTAGCTAACACATATGCAAATCTTTTTTTATGGAAAAACAATCAACAGCGGAAACAACTATTCATATTATGTCTGATATAGCCTTTTCGGTATAGGAAACCGTCTACGCTAAATCATGAGACCAAACATTTAGTATTCATGAAACGCTGTACTAGTTGTTATAATCATACATACTTTTCATACCCCTCATCTTCTAGTTTGCTCACAAGCTGCTTCAAATTCTGTACTTCATCTTGTGGACAAATTACAAGTACCTCATTGTGCTGCACAATAACCAAGTTATCAAGTCCATAAACAGCTATCAGTTGCTGATTATTACCTTTTATGAAGCAATTTTTGGTTGCTAAAGTAACCACTTGCCCTTGGCAAGCATTCCCTTGTTTGTCTTTAGCTACATGTTGATATAATGCCTGCCAAGTACCTAGATCGGTCCAACCAAAATCTTGACATATCACGTATAGTTCTTTTGCTTTTTCTAAGATCCCCTGGTCAAAAGATATGCTAGGCAGCAATTTATACAAATTAGCCAGTGAAGTTTTTGCTTTGCTCTTATTTAAGCTTGAACAATTATCCTGGTATACAAAAGTATCCCAAACATCTGGTAAATAGGTTTGAAAATTTTTTATAAATGCACCTATTTTCCCAATAAAAACACCTGTATTCCAAACATAATTATCCTGTTGTATGTATTGCTGGGCCTGACTTTTAGGGGGTTTTTCAACAAAACTAATTACTTCTTTAAGAGGTCCTTTTTGTTCTGGATTATAAGCAATATAACCATATCCTGTTTCAGGACTTTTAGGTAACATGCCTAATAGGGTTATGGAGTAAGATGAGATACTAGCATGTAAGGCCTGCTGAATGGTTTGTATAAATAATGCTTCGTTTTGAATATGATGGTCAGCAGGCGTAACAATCAATGTAGCTTCTGGATTTAACCTACTTATTTTACTACAAGCATAGGCGATGCAAGGTGCTGTATTTTTAGAGATCGGTTCACCTAAAATTTGTTGTTCGTTGATCCATGGAAGTTGCTTTTTAACTATGGATACATAATCAACGTGCGTGACTACCCATATTCGATCCTGAGGAATGACAACTCTAAATCTTTCCACTGTTGCTTGCAAAAACGTCTTACCGGTACCCAAAAAATCATGAAATTGCTTGGGCAATTTCTTTGTGCTCAAGGGCCAAAAACGTTGACCACTTCCCCCAGCCATAATAACTAAATGGGTGCTATTGTCTTGTTGTAGATGCATTAATTATTACGTACAATTAATTTCTCCAATTTAAAGCAGTTTCAGTCAATACGCTAATCTGGTTGCCACAACGTTCCTGTAATTCCAAAATAATACTTGAATCAATTTGGCCATGCGCATCTTGTAATTCTAATTGAAGTGGTAGTTTCTCTCCGGCCTGTACTATTTTTTTACCTGCATAAGACGCTAAGCTAGCAGCAATATTTACATCCTGGTTGTTGTGCCACTTAAAACTAACCCCATTACTACTCGTACACTGGATATATATATCTTCTACATCCACGGGGAAACTACTCATGTTTTTGACATAAAACTTAAGCTGACTTTGACCACGAAACTCTTGCCCATCTCGTATACCTTCCATACGAAGTTTAATGTTTTTTAAATTAATCGTCTTTGTCTCTACTACTTTACCCTTATCCATTAATTTAAATTCAAATTCTGCACCAGCTTCTCCATTAAAATTCACCTGCAATCCTGAATAAGGATGAGATAAACTTCCTAAATTTCCTAGAGCTATAGATTGATCAGTCAAACTAGCAAGCGTAACTCGATTATTACTCAAGTTTTTGTAAACTAGTTCGACAGCATCCTTTTCTAAGGATCCATGGTTAGATACCTGATAAAAAACTTGGTTAGTTCCCCTGCAATAGTAAAGTTGGCTAATTTCTAGCCAAGATTCCTGCCAAGCTATAGGTATAGGATCCTTCTCTGGTTCTCCTATATACATCAACTGAAATGAGAACGCTGCCTTTGTATCACTGTTGGGATATATCTTGAACTTCTTAGTGATGCTAGCATTTACTTGTAGTTCCTCTAAATCTATTTCTTGAAGTCGATTATTTTGATCATCTATACCTACAGTAGCATCTTGTCCATTTATCCTAGTTATCATTAATTTTAACTGATTAGATACTGTACTTTTAGGTCCGGTATTCGTTATTTTTAAACTAAAATCTCGCTCATCTTCAATAAGTTTAGATTTACCTTGTAACTCAATTTCCAAATTAAGAGCTTCGTCTTTCCAAGTTGCTTGGTCCCTTAAAAGAAACTTATCTTCATTATCAAAGAGCTCAAAATTTATTACTAGATGAATAGCTTCTGAAGCAGGTTTAAGTGTAAAAAGCAGCGTATACGATTTACTCCCTGTTGATGGTATATCAGTAATAAAATGACTTAATTTTTCATTTATATGGGCCTGAGTTCTAGGCGTACCTGTAGCATCCACATAAGATATTTCATTAAAGCTTGTAGGAGTAGCTGGGGCATATGTACCTTTTAACTTACAATTCTTGAATTTACTTACAGACATATCGTCTGGAATAGTAAAGATTATTTGTACTTGTTTTTCTTCTCCTCTCAGCTTAGTGGGTGTAACTTGCATGTGTATGCGCCCTGTTACTGGAGTGTTATGCTCAGGTAAATTATCTGTATGAGGTTGCGCTTGGTTAGAATTGGTGCAGTCGCAAGCATGTACAAGTAACAAGCATATTATACCAATGCTTTGCAACATGCTTAGATGTAATAGACATCTTTTTTTAAGATACTTATTCATAGATCAGCTAAATACTCAAGGGGTTCAATTTACCGCTTATTCATATAGTCTCCTATAAAGCTACAAAATTATAAAACTTCAAACTATTATAGAGGGGTGGTCTAGTACTTAGATTTGACGTAACTTCTCATATCCTTCCTTCTCTTACTCTTACTACCAAAATTGATTCTTTGTAAGAATTTTATTATACTACGTCCATCTTTTATACTTATGATAAGTTTTTGTTATAGAGCTAACCAAAGATAAACCCATCTAAACATGTTCTTAGAATTTAAGAACTTGAATAATAAATTTTATAGGCGACTTACTGATCAATTCAAGCTAAGCCCTTAGCAAGTCAACATCCTTATGGGATATATTCCTGAAACGCGAAATTTATAGGACGCTATATGAAATACAGTCTAGAATAGTAACCATGAAATTAAAAATATAAGTGAATTTTCAGCCCATACTTTTAAGAACAAATATAAATTGGGGATTACTAGGGTCAAATGTAAATACTAAACCTATATGATAATAGACTTCTTGCAGAATCAAGAATTTATTTCTCTGAGCAGGAAGAAATTTGTGAGAAACCGGAGTTTACTGGGGTAAATGAGGATTTTGAGCAAATTTCTGACGAACTCAGAGGGCTAAAGACGAAGATTCTGCAAGAAGCCTAATGAAGAAATTATAAAATGTTTTATTAAAATACATCACTTTATTTTACAGCTATGATAGATATAATCATTTTTATTGTTTTCTTGCTTTTTAACCTCATTATAGGAATCAAGTACCGTGGTAAGAAACAATCTTTTAAAGAATATGCCATTGGCAATAAGAATTTCTCTACGGCAATGCTTACTGCTACCATTGTAGCTACCTGGGCTTCTGGTAGCATGTTTTTCGGTGGTATAGAACAAACGTATAGCAATGGACTGTACTTTGTGATACCAGTCATAGTGGGAAGTACCTTTTCTTGGCTAGTTATTGGGTATATCATAGGACCCCGCATGGGAACTTTGCTAAACCATGTTTCTATGGCCGATGCCATGAGCAGCATTTATGGTAAAGGGGTACAGTTTGTTGCTGCTGTAAGTGCAGTGCTGTCGAAGATAGGCTTTATAGCTGTTCAGTTTAAAGTGATTTCTAAAATTTTATCTATCTTATTTAACTACCAAGGGCCCTGGGTTACGATCATTGCTGCTGCCATTATTATTATTTATTCAGCGTTTGGAGGCATTAAATCTGTTACATTTACAGATGTCATCCAGTTTATTACTTTTGGCACCTTGTTACCTGCACTAGCTTTGGTTATTTGGCAACATATCCCAAATCACGGGCAGGTAGTACATACCCTCACAACCAACCATAATTTTGGTTTGAAATACGTAGTAAGCTGGAATCCCCGGCTTATGAGTACCCTCGCTTTGATATGTTATTTTATGGTACCTAGTTTGGATCCAACAGTATTTCAACGCATGGCCATGGCAAGAGATATTGGGCAAATAAAACGTTCTATTGCTTATTCCGCAGGGCTACTGCTTTTAATATGGTTATTTATAGTTTGGATAGCCATCTTGCTTTTAACGGCTAATTCTGACCTCACTACGAGTCAGGTAGTTAGCTATATGATTGAGAAATATACGTATACGGGCCTGAAAGGGTTCTTAGGAGTAGGCGTTATTGCCTTAGCGATGTCTACTGCAGACTCTGGGCTCAATTCTTGCTCTGTTTTGGTTGCTAATGATATTCTTCCCCCTTTAAAAATTACTAAGAAAGCTTCTGTACGCATAGCTGCTATAAGTACTTTTGTAATAGGATTTTTTGCCATACTACTAACCCTATCCACCCAAAATATCTTGCAGATCTTGCTATTCTCTGCTAATTTTTACACACCTATTATCGTAGTACCTATGCTACTTACGATTTTCGGCTTTCGTACGAGCAAACGCGTTATTTTTATTGGCATAGGAGCTGGTTTTGTTATGACCGCTTTCCTATTACTTTATTTTAAAGATATTAATAGCTTTTTTCCTGGTATATTTACTAATCTCATTTTCCTATTAGGTAGCCACTACTTGCTCAAGGAAAAAGGAGGGTGGATCAAACAAGAAGTAGAAGTAGGGCTGATGGATATACATCAAGCTTATCCAACTACTTGGAAGGATCGATGGACTCAGTTAAAATCTATTAAACCCCTAGCTTATCTCGAAAAAAACCTACCTGATCAAGAATATTATTATCCTTTGTTAGCCTTTTATCTTCTTACTGCTACGTATGTCTCGCTATACCACTTACCACATCATATCGAGCAACAGTATCTAACACTTTATAGAACTATCCAATATTCAGTACTTGTGATTACCACAAGCTTATTGGGCTTTCAAATTTGGCCAGCTCCACTAAAAAACAAGCGATTTCTAGCATGGATATGGCCTTTGCTGATCTTTTATACGCTCTTTTTTGTAGGAGGAATGGTTGTGATTATGAGTGGGTTCCAGCCAAATCAAGTTTTAATCTTTATGCTAAGCTTAGTAATGATTGCTTTATTCACCTATTTGCCATTAGCGCTCACATTGGCTATAGCTGGGATAGTCATTGCTGCATTGGTATTTAAATGGGTTACAGGCCAAGACATCTCACCTAATCAAGCAATACCTATTTCTTTTCATTTTAGCTATGGATTACTTCTATTTAGTAGTTTATTGATAGCATTATTTAGGTTCAAGCAAGAAAAAAAGAGTCTACAAAGTAAAAGTAATTACCTAGAGTGTTTATACGAAGAAAAGAATAATGAATTAGCTGAAATTTTAGGCTATAGAGAAGAAGTTTTAAAAGAACTTAATGAAGATGAAAAAGCACTATTTGATCATACCACAGCTGCTTACCTGCAGCAGATTATTTACCGAATGACTGATTATATACGCTTAGAAGTAACTAAAATTAATTTGGAAGACCTCTTATTGGAAGTTAAAGAAATTATCAACCTTACAGAATTTGACTTAATTCCTAAGATTATAACTAAAAAGAATACGAAAGAAGAGGAAATTAATGGCGATGTAATAAAGCTAAAACAACTATTAGTAAATGGTATTTTATATGTACACAAACATAATCCTTCTAACCAACCTATTACAGTTGTAGTAGAAGATGCCCAGTTAGGTCATCAGGTAGAACATATCAAAGATTATACAAGGCAACTAGCAGCTCTAAAATTCACCATTACTACGGAAAAATTTACTGCTACAAAAAAAGATATCTATATGATAGACCAATTATCTCTTAGGGGTCACATCAGAAAAGGGAAATTAATAGAAAATACCCGTATCATCCATGCGCATTATGGTTATGCGGAACTAGATAATGAGCATACCCAAGTGTATGTACTTCCACTGAATGTAAGAGAAATAAGAGGTAAAGTGATGGAACTTTTGAGAGCGCCCACTATGGCAGATCCAGAAGAATTAAAGCATCCGCTTGCTATACAATTGGAGAAAGAACTTTTAGATAAAACAAAGAATGAAAAATTAGATATTGAGATTGTAACCAAAGCACTGGATACGATCAAGAAATACCATGCAGGGGTAAAAAGGAAATCCGGAGAACCATTTTTTACCCATCCTATCCAGGTAGCTTTAATTTTATTAGGATACTGTAAAGATCAGGATGCAGTAGTAGCAGCTTTACTCCATGATACAGTAGAAGATACAAGTTTATCCTTGATACAAATCAAAAATATGTTTGGAGAGCAGGTAGCTTTTATTGTAAAAAAAGTAACCAATTTAGAAGACAACCTACGAAGAGTAAGTTTGGAAGAACACGAGAACCTTCACCGTTTGATAAATTATGAAGATAAACGCGCTGCCTTTGTAAAAATAGCAGACAGACTCCATAATATGCGTACTATTGAGGGTCATTCCTCTTTAGCCAAGCGAAAAAACATAGCAAATGAAACGTTGAGTTTCTTTGTACCACTAGCAAAGAGCTTAGGTTTAGAGGGTATATCAATAGAATTGGAAAAAATTAGTTTGAAAGTGTTGGGTCAGAAGAAATAAAAGTAGAGCTCAGCAACGTGTCAGGACCTCAGTCCTGACACCACTTTAAACAACACTATTAAAAATGAGAAAGTTTATCTACTTAATCAACCCAAGTGGCAGATAATTTTCTATGTTGATTGTCGTTGTAAGGGCTTATTTGAATACTGATGTGTGGAGTAGGAATATCTAAGCATATTTTATCAGGCCACTCTATAAAACAATAAGCACCTGTCTCAAAATAATAGGGATAGTCCATGTCAATCGCTTCCTCCTCATTTCTTAATCTATACGCATCCATGTGATAAACTAGTTTTTCAGAAGTTAAATGATACGTATTGATTAGTGAAAAAGTAGGACTACTTACATGGTCCATGACACCTAGTTGTTTACAGATAGCTTTGATCAAGGTAGTTTTACCTGCTCCTAATTTTCCTGTAAATAGCCATATTTTACACGATGCTGCATATTCGATAAGCTCTTGTGCTGTTTTATCAAGGTTATCTACCTGTGTAATCGTACTAAATGGAAGGTGTTTATGCATTAGCTTATATGTTTGAATAATCTTTATAATACCTTTTTTAGATGTTTCACCATTCTTACACTTTTGCAGCATGGTAATTTTTTCTACATAGGAAAGCACTTAAGTAATAGGCAAAAATTAACAAATGAATCTTAAACCATTTTACAGTCTCCTCGTTTTTCACAAAATACAAAAAGACCTCTTCTGAAACCAAGAATTGGGTTCTCTGGGCAAGAAGGAATTTGTGAGAAACTGGAGTTTACTTTAGTAAATAACTCACCTTACGCAAAAAGAGGTTGAATGAGTAAATTAAGTTTGTCCCTTCAAAGGATCCAAGAACTATACTATCAAAAAGGGTTAGGTAAACGTAAAAAAACCGCCTTGTATAAAAAGGCGTTAAAAAATTTGCAGGGAGGAGCGGTCAGGCCGGAGATCAGAGGATATGCAGTGTTGGGGTGTTTTCGCAGGTATGGCCGCTAAATCGTGGAGGGTGAAAATTTTAGCCTTTTTATGCACAGCGGAGATTTTTTTGGTTACTTTTTGTATGGTTGGCAAAAAGTAACGCCCGCTGCAGGCGAAACTTGATTCAAAGAAATAAGGTTCAATTAGAAAGATATTATTTCATGACTTAACAAGTGATAAATTTGCCTGGTCTCTAACTCAATTGCGTAACATGAGTAAATAAATATGAAGAACCAATTACTGATAAACTCAGGGGACTCAAGGCGACGGTTTTGGAATAGGTCTAATAAAAAATGAGCCACTAATCTGAATATTCTTCAGATATGGCTCATTAAAATTCGCTTAGTTAATTATTATGCTTTTATAGATACTTCTACTCCACTAGGCAATTCCAACTTCATTAATGCATCTATCGTTTTAGAACTATTGGAATAGATATCTATCAGCCTTTTATACGTACATAATTGAAATTGTTCCCTAGATTCTTTATAAACATGTGGAGAACGTAAGACCGTATATATCTCCTTTTTGCTAGGCAGAGGTATAGGTCCACTGACAACTGCTTTCGTGTTTTTAACAGCTTGCACTATTTTGGCAGCCGATTTATCAATTAAGTTGTAGTCGTAGGATTTTAATTTTATACGAATTTTTTGGGCCATATTTATTACTATTACTTATTTGCTGTTCCTTTTATTTTTTCTATAATGCTATCTGCTAGTTGCTTAGGAACTGGTTCATAATGAGAAAAAGTTAATGAAGCTGCTGCTCGACCTGACGTAATGGTACGTAAATCAGTCACATATCCGAATAGCTCTGATAAAGGGACATCTGCTTTGACAATCTGAGTATTTCCCTTTGCATCCATGCTGCGCATAACTCCTCTGCGTTTGTTCAAATCACCAGTTACAGGTCCTGTAAACTCATCTGGTGTGGTTACTTCCACGGCCATAATAGGCTCCATCAGCACAGGGCTAGCTTTTTTAGCTGCTTCTTTAAATCCAATACGAGCTGCCAGCTCAAAAGAAAGAGAATCTGAGTCTACTTCATGGAATGAACCATGTATGAGCTTTACCTTCATAGATTCTACTGGATAATTCGCCAATGGTCCATTGGTCATGGCAGCAGTAAATCCTTTCTGTATAGCAGGTATAAATTCTCTAGGAATAGCGCCCCCTACAATTTCATTAACAAATTCTAACCCCAATTGATTATCTGACCGAGGTCCTAGTTCAAATACAATATCTGCAAACTTACCCCTACCACCTGTTTGTTTTTTGTAGACCTCTTTATGTTCTACCGTACTGGTGAGGGCTTCTTTATAAGCTACCTGGGGTGCACCTTGGTTGATCTCTAACTTAAATTCTCTTCTAAGGCGATCAATAATAATTTCCAGATGTAACTCACCCATTCCTTTCATAACAGTTTGTCCAGTCTCCTCATTGGTTTCAATGTGTAAGGTCGGATCTTCTTCCACTAATTTTGAAATAGCCATAGACAACTTGTCTACATCCGCCTGTTTCTTAGGCTCTATCGAATAGCCGATTACAGGGTCTGGGAATGTGATAGATTCTAATATAAGCTTAGACTTTTCATCTGTAAGCGTATCCCCTGTTCTAATATCTTTAAAGCCTACAGCCGCACATATATCTCCTGCTTCTACACTATCTATCGGATTTTGTTTATTAGCATGCATCTGCATAAGCCTAGATATGCGTTCCTTCTTTCCTGTTCGGTTATTATATACATAAGAACCGCCATCTAGTTTGCCAGAATAAACCCGCATAAATGCTAGCCTACCTACAAAAGGGTCTGTTGCAATCTTGAAAGCTAACGCAGCAAAAGGCTCGTTTACATCAGGGCGCCTGGTCTCTGTTTCTTCTGTATCTGGATTTACTCCTTGTACAGGAGGTAGATCCAATGGAGAAGGTAGGTAAGTACAAACTGCATCGAGCAATGCTTGAACTCCTTTATTTTTGAAAGATGCTCCACATAATACTGGCGAAATGGACATTCCTATCACAGCTTTACGAATAGCCGCCATGACCTCTTCTGGAGTAATGGTATTCGGATCATTAAAAAACTTTTCCAATAGCACATCATCATATTCGGCTACACTTTCCATCAGCTTTTGGCGCCATTCTTCCACAGTCTCTTTCAGGTCGTTAGGTATAGGTATGACTTGATAAGTCATGCCCAAATCCTCCTCGTTCCAGACGATAGCCTGGTTACGTATTAGGTCGACAACACCTTTAAAAGTATCTTCACTTCCTATAGGAATTTGTAAGGGCACAGGATTGGCTCCCAGTTTACTTTTTATTTCTGAAACTGCATTGAAAAAGTCAGCACCAGCACGGTCCATCTTATTGACAAAACAAATTCTAGGAACTTTATATTTATCAGCTTGACGCCAAACAGTTTCTGACTGAGGTTCTACCCCAGATACAGCACAAAAGAGTGCTACGGCACCATCTAAGACACGCAAGGAACGTTCTACTTCTACTGTAAAGTCTACGTGACCAGGAGTATCTATAATATTAATGGTATACTGCTGCGTATCTTTGTTAGCTTGACCTTGTGTAGTAGGATATTTCCAGAAAGTAGTAGTAGCTGCCGCAGTGATTGTAATTCCACGCTCTTGCTCTTGTTCCATCCAATCCATCACAGCACCGCCTTCATGTACTTCTCCTATTTTATGGGTAAGCCCTGTGTAGTATAAAATACGTTCTGTAGTTGTAGTTTTTCCAGCATCAATGTGCGCCATGATGCCAATATTTCTCAAAAATTTTAAATCTTTGGCCATAATTAAATTCTATAATGCGAGAAAGCCCTATTGGACTCTGCCATCTTGTGTGTGTCTACTTTTTTCTTGACAGCCTTTCCTTCTCCTTGAGAAGCAGCCATAATCTCATAAGCTAGTTTATCTTGCATCGTTTTTTCTCCCCGCAATCTAGCCTGCTCAAGTAGCCATTTTATACCCAAAGATATTCTTCTATCAGGACGCACTTCTATAGGAACTTGAAGGGTAGCACCTCCAACGCGCCTTCTTTTAACCTCTACGGAAGGGGAAACATTACTTAAAGCTTTTCTCCACACTTCTAACCCAGATTCGCCTGTCTTATCACTTATAATATCTACTGCTTCATAAAATATATGATAAGCTAGATTTTTTTTACCATCCTTCATTAAGTTGTTTACAAATCTGGTTACGAGTGGATCTTTATATTTAGGATCAGGTAATAAAGCTCGTTTTTTAGGACTACCTTTTCTCATAGTATAATCTTATTGAATGAAACTGATTTATTTTTTGCCTGGTTTAGTGCTAGCTTGCTTTCCGCTGCTTTTCTTTGCACCATATCTGGATCTACTTTTTACACGACCATTAACACCTGCCGTATCAAGTGTACCACGTATAATACGATAGTTAATGCCTGGTAAGTCATGCACCCCTCCGCCTTGTATCAGGACCGCAGAGTGTTCTTGTAAATTGTGCCCCTCTCCAGGAATATAAACATTAACTTCTTTACCATTAGATAATCGCACTTTAGCCACTTTTTTCATAGAAGAATTAGGCTTTCTAGGCTTCATCGTGGTCACCTTGGTACAAATACCTCTACGTTGTGGACATCCTCCTAATGCAGGAGACTTGGTCTTATACTTTATTTTCTTTCTTCCTTTTCTGACTAATTGTTGTATGGTCGCCATGTAGCATTTATTTAATTGAAAGTATACTTAATCTTATTAATTGGTACCAATTAAATTGATCGATTTGCAAAGATAACTAAAACAAATCAATTAACCCAAATAATAGGACATATACCCCAAAACAAAAATATAGAAAAAATTATAATACGTTTTCAGGTTAATATTAACCCTATTAAAAATAATATTATAAACACCAAATATACTCACAAATTATCAAAGTAACTCTTAAAAGTTATCACCTTATTTCTGACATGGGATAATGAAGATATGTTTAAACAATTGTAAAACGCTATATGATATTTGAGTATACGATCTAATACTGATCCTTAAGGAAGAAATAGTTCGAGTTACCGAAGATACCTGCTTATTAGCTAAAAAATAAAGCATACGACATGCGATGCAACTAATTAGTTCAAGCTGTTAGTACAATGTTTCATTAATTCTGACCTGTGATTTGTCAAAGATAAAGAGGTTATTCCTCGACCAAAAGCTGGGGAAAAGTTTAAAAAACCGCCTTGCCGAAAAGGGCGTAAAGAAATTTGGCGGGCGGCCGACCGATCCCGAGGACAGGCTTCTGACTTGATCAGGGATTTACTGCTGCCTGAATCGAGCTGATGGATGCAGGGATGACAACCCCGATGGAGTCACTCATTTGTGTGAACAGCGGAGAAATTCACCAAATCTAACTAGTAACTTGGATTAATTAATAACCTGATAAGAACAGGTTAAGTATTTAGAACAGTCAACTTTGGTACGACCAATAACCATTTAAGTGCAGAAAATTAGGCATATCCAGCATACTTCCATCTTCTTTTACAAATCTGCCTACTTAGTTAACAAACTGCTTCTTGCGCTAGCCTGCAAAAGTTTTATTCTATTTTTTAATAGTATGTTTAAAATTTATAGACTAAGCACACGGTTATCCTATCAGGCATGGAGCGTTCTTAGCTTATAAATTTTACTCGTATCAATGCCACTATTCTCGCTTCTTTTCCTCTCTCGTCCTCACAGATATTAACTAGTTATAGTTATGTAAACTCTTAGTCCTTTCTATTTGCTTTAGGTCGCTTAAAATCTGCTTGAGGTAGTCGCTCTTGATGGATCGGATATACCTATTATAGGCCGTTTTCCATGGTCCAAATTCGCGGGGCAAGCTACTCCAAGGTGATCCAGTACGCATAACCCAACATACAGCTTCTAAAAACATTCTATCATCCTTGCCCCTTTTAAGTTTAGCACTACTAAAAAAAGGTTCAAACTTTTTCCAAATAGAATCAGTTATTACAGGTTTCATCATAAGAATTATTTTTGAGTTTTAGTTAATTAAAATTATTTTCTCATCAAAATCAAGAGTTTATATAATTTATGTGGTATAAAAATTTCAATTTTTCTTCTCAACCGAGAAAAAAGCTCGACCTATTTACAACATTTTTAGTAGTAGTATTTCTAGGGACTCTTTCTTTTAACCCACTATACAGTTGTTCTAATAATCATCAGCGGAATATTGAAGTATGTTTCACACCGGGTGGTGATTGCATTCGGCTCGTAGAGAAGGTAATTGGTCAGGCGGAGCAACAAATTCTTGTACAAGCGTATTATTTTACCTCTCCTAGGATTGCTCAAGCACTGATTGCAGCTCACGAAAAAGGGGTCATAGTCAAAATGTTGGTAGATCGCTCACAGTTGACTAAAAAGCATGCACAACTCAAAAAATTATTAAGAGGCGGTATTACTATTCTTGTTGACAAGGTGCCTGGTATCGCACACAACAAAGTCATGATTACCGATGATTGGTATGTGCTTACTGGCTCATACAATTGGACTCAAAACGCCGAGCATAAAAATGCAGAGAATCTGATCCTTATTACTGATAAAAATACTAATCAGGTTTATAAACGAAACTGGGAACAAAGAGCTCAGCAAGCAGAGATTGTTTCGATGGATAAGATTGGGAATAACTAATCCATGTTATGGTCTGTGGGTCATAGACCATGGATAAGGTGATACCAGGATTACTAATCAGCTTTACTGGCTGCTTACCGCTTCATCAATGGCTTTTCCTAGCTCACTTACTTTTTCTTTGGCTTCTTTAACTATTTTCTCAACTTCCTCTGCAATACCTTTTGTTTTGTCCATATTATACTTACTAGCTATAGTGACCATATAGCTATATAAGCTATCTATCTTAGCTATTTTATTACTTAAAGCTTGACCAACTAGTTCTTTACGTTGCCCTATGGGAACTCTATTATCTTTTGCTCTAATAGTACTATAGAATCCGTCTACGTTATTTTTAAGTTCTTTAGAAAGTCTTTGTAGTTCACTTCTGCCCGTTTCTAAAAAGTCTATAGTTTTCTCCTCTATCTCTTGAATAAGCTTTTGGGTAGGCTTAATAAGTATTTGTTTAATCGCTTTTTTCTTTTCCTTAGACGCTACAGACAGATATATCTTCGACGATTCAAGCGTTAATTGGTCCAGTTTTTCGTTTATTGTAATTATATTTTCTACAGCTTTTACCTTTATATCGTATTGATTAGTTTCTGTAGCTGCTTGTAAATTATTTTCAAAAGTTTTTTTAAGTGTTTTTAAATCTTTAAGAAGCAAATTTAATTTAATATCTATCTCTGCTTGATTTATCCATTCTAGTCTCAATTTTTCTAAAGTTTTTCCTGTTTCATCATCTAATAACTCTATGATTAAATCAACACCGTATACTTTAGTAGCAATGGCTGCATCTCTTTGTAAGTCAAATTGTATTGTTCCTTCCTCTACCAACTCCACTTGACCCGTAATATTCTCTAAGGTGGCAGTAATAGCAGTACTACCTGGCAATTTCCCTACTCTAAAAGCAACTCCTTGATCATTAGTAAGTTTAAACTTTATCTTATCAAGGTTTACTATACTACCCTTGTTCTTTATATTAATTTTAAACAGCTCTTCGTCAGCAAAACTATCTCCTGCTATAACTATGCCCAAGCTATTTCTCGATACTTTCCAATCTACTGTTTTGCTAACCAGTTCTTTAGCGCCACGTTTTAAATGTACTGTTACTTGAGCACTAACCTCTCCTTGTGAATCAAGCAGTTTAAAGTAAGTAGGATATGTTTTATGATTTATAGGTGTTTTACCTGCTCCAATTAGCTGATCTAAAGTTAGACTAGTACCACCGTCATGCTTGTCTTCCTTTATAAGGCTAAATTTAGCCTTGTTATTACTACTTAATTCGACTGTTAGTTGACCATGGTCTATATCTGTTACAGTACTACATAACTTAAAACTAGCTTGATTATCTCCTACAAATGAGTTTAAGTATTCTATTTGTATATTTTCTTCTTGCCAGTTTATAGTTAAAGGATTGCCTTGAGGATTATTTTTGTAACTAAGTTCTAATACGAACTTGGCTTCTTTTTCTGTCTTTGGATCAACATACAATGTTATCTCGTCCCTTATATTATTCAGATCAGCACCTGTTAGTTTATTTATACCTTGTGTAGCCCCAGCAGTCTTTGTAACAAAGCTAGTATTACCTGTACTGTTAGTTATATTTAATTGTACATGTTTAAGGTCTATGCCCGCCATAGGACGGCTATCTGGTTCTACTGCTATCCTAAATTTGAATACATGCGTTCCTCCTGTTATTGAGATATTGCCTATGGGAACTAGTTTTAACTTAATCTCTTTTGCTTTAAATATTTTGGTTTCTGTTGCCTGAGTAATAACTGAACCCTTATAAAGCAATTCAAATTTAAATTTTGCTTCATCTGCTTGCTTAAAATCGATGGGAAGGTTCAAAGGGCCTATTATAGATGCGCTACTTACACTGACCACATCTGTCGCCCCTTTTGCTTGATTAGCTATCATGACCTTTTTGCCTGCTTCATCTTGGCTTTCATTGGCATATCTGACTTGCACTTTCTCTGCTGTATCTCCTCCTTTGTTGCGTATGCTGTAGGTAATCTCATTCTTAACCGAATTATATGCTAGATTTTCTATACTCAGTTGTACATTGATAGCTGAGCATATTAACTCTTTCTCTTCCGTATGGCCTACATCATAGACTACTTTAAATATAAATTTAGCATTTTCATTCGCACCAAGATCTAATTCTCCTAAATCTTGATTTTCTATTTTCTCATTCACTCCTATATGGCCTATTACTATCTCTTTTATTTCATCTTTTTTAAGGGTTACTCCTGCTAGTCTTACTCCATCTGATTTACAGGTGTACTGTAGTCTTATATTGCTCACCTCCTTTGTGCCCTTATTGTTTATTATATAACTCAGTTTGCGCGGATTACCCTCGTACTTAACAGCTAAATCGAGCTGTATATCTTGTTTCCACACCACAACTATAAGATCACTTTGCGCTTTTCCTTGAACTAGCCGAATGTCAAACATAGCTTCAAGATCAGTTTTTGAATCGATGGTTAATGTTTTTGTTAGTGTTTGACCTCCTAATAGTACATCATCAATGGATACTTCATACATATAGGGAGTATGGGTACTACTAGAACCTACTATCATGGCACGAGTACCTTTTGTACGCGTAATTTGTAATTTGAGTGTACCACCTGTTATAGGTTCTACATTAGCATTAGATATCTCTAATTTGATTTTTTTCTCAGCTCCGTATAGTACTCCCTCACTTGCTAAATTAAGTGTAGGTAATTTTTTCTCCGCTTTGTATTCGACCGAATAACTACCTATTGAATGCCCCTCTAGGTTAAAAGCTTCAATTTCGTAAACCAATAAAGTAACTCTTTCACCAGGTATTACTGTAAAATCTATTTTTAGAGAAGCATCATCAGCTTTTAAGCTACCGAATGACGCAAAATCAGTAAGTGGTTCATCTATGGTTGGCTTATCTTTACGAATACCTGCAGCATTTTGGTAACTTATTTGACTGCCCGTACCCCCTTCTTCCTTAGTTATTTTAGCCTTAAGCGTAAAATTAGCTAGATCAACTGTTTCGCCAGGTTCTATAAGTTGAAAAGTAGCAGTCGTAGTCCTGTGAGCCGGATCCAAGCGAAGAGGACTTACCTCCATGGTCAGACTTCCTGTGGTCGTGCCTTGATCCTTTTGTTTATTATTACTGCAAGAAACAACATGGATAACTAAAACTAAGATGAATATCTGTGTTAGAGTAAAATATTTATTTAAGTTTTGGAAGGTGATTGACATAGCGGTAGATTTTTAGAATTATTAAACTTACATGTTTTATTTTATGTAAACAGATTACATTTCCTAATACATCTAGTGACTTAAATTTAGAAAATATTTATGAAAAATAAATCGTTTTTTATTTATCTCGATTTGTAGCAACCAAGAGTATGGTCACTTTTTAGCGTGTTTAAGGAAGATTTAGATCAGTAAAACTAAACGTCATATAAAATAGATACTAGCTATTTCCTTTTACACATCAAGGAATAACCCTTATCTTCATACCCGTATCAATATTTTACAAGACACAACCTATGTATCCACCAAGCACTGTCAAAAATATACTCTTTATAGACATAGAAACTGTATCCTGTGCTCCTAGCTATGAAGATCTAGCCGATTGCCAAAAGTTACTATGGAATAAAAAAGCAGCTTCTCTAAGCAAAACGGATCCAGAAGAAATACGCGACCTATTTTTTGAACGAGCAGCTATTTATGCAGAGTTTGGAAAAGTAATCGTTATTGGACTAGGGTGTATTAAATTTGATCATGGTGGGGAACCTGTATTGTATACACATACCCTAAGTGATCACCATGAAGCAACACTTCTCCAAAAATTCAAAAATATTGTAGAAGAAAAATACCAACCAGAAAACCTAAGATTTTGTGCACATAATGGTAAAGAATTCGACTATCCTTATCTTTGCAGACGCATGCTAGTGAATGGAATAGGGTTACCAAAAGCATTGCAACTAACAGGGAAAAAGCCTTGGGAAGTTACTCACTTAGATACCATGGAAATGTGGAAATTTGGAGATAAGAAAAGTTTTACTTCTTTAGATTTATTAGCTAACTTATTTGGTATAAGTTCTAGTAAAAGTCTGATGGATGGAAGTCAGGTAAACCACTTTTACTATGTAGAAAAGGATTTAGCAAGTATTGCCAGCTACTGTGCTCAAGATGTGGTGGTTACAGCACAAATTTACCTTAAGTTAAATAATTGGCAAACTATTAAAGAAACAAGTATTATCTTTGCGTAGAGACATGTTTGTAAAAAACTAGCTGAGTACATGCTTAACTTAGTTTAGCATAGATTGAGTAGAATCAGAAACAAGGATTTTAGGGGGGCTTGGCCCCTTTTTTCTTCATGTATGCTATACTATTGAAATGAAATATATTATACGTTTTTATAAAAACGAAAATGGAGAGCAAAAAACTAATAGAGACATTTGCAGAGTTTGCTAGGTCTAAAAATATAGATCGGCCTACGGTAATCCGAATTCTAGAAGAAGTATTTAGGGCCATGATTCACAAAAAATTTAGCATGGACGATAATTTTGATATCATTATCAACCTAGATCAAGGTGACTTGCAGATATGGCGCTTTAGAGAAGTTGTAGATGACAACTCGGAGGACATCTGGGAACATGATAAAATCAGCCTATCTGAAGCCAAAAAGATAGAAGAAGATTTTGATATTGGAGAAGAAGTTTCTGAAGAAATTAATCTAGAAAGCTTTGGCCGCAGAGCGATTACTGCTGCCAGACAAACCCTGATACAAAAAGTAAAAGACTTAGAAAAAGATGTGCTCTACCTCAAGTATAGTCAACTTATAGGGGAAATGATTACAGTAGAAGTACACCAAATACTAAATCAAGAAGTCATTCTATTGGATGAAGAGAAAAAAGAACTGTTCTTGCCCAAATCAGAGCAAATACCCAAAGATAACTTCAAAAAGGGGGAATATATTAGAGCTGTCATACAACGTATCGATTTACAAAAAAGTACGCCTAAAATTATTCTATCTAGGACTTCTCCGATGTTTTTAGAAAGACTTTTTGAAAGTGAAGTTCCAGAAATCTTTGATGGCATCATAGCCATCAAAAAGATTGTGAGAGAACCTGGAGAAAGAGCTAAAGTAGCTGTAGAATCCTTTGACGAACGAATAGATCCTGTAGGCGCTTGTGTAGGTATCAAAGGTTCTAGAATACATAATATTGTCAGAGAATTACAAAATGAAAATATCGATGTTATTAACTATACAGAAAATCTAGAACTTTATATTAGCCGTGCACTAAGTCCTGCCAAAATAAGCAGTATACAAATAAAGGGAGATAGAGTTTCTGTTTATCTGAAACCAGATCAAGTTTCATTAGCAATTGGCAAAGGAGGCCAGAATATAAAATTGGCTAGCAAGTTGGTTGATAAAGAAATAGATGTGTATCGAGAAATTGATAATATCGGCGAAGATGTAAATTTAGATGAATTTTCCGACGAAGTAGAATCTTGGATTATCGAAGAGCTAAAAAAGATAGGCCTTGATAGTGCAAAAAGCGTTCTGGCCATTTCTAAGGAAGATTTGGAACGAAGAACAGACTTAGAAAAAGAAACGATAGACGAACTGTACAAGATATTAACACAAGAATTTGAAGAATAAGTTTATATAATTCCATGGTTGAAGAAAAAACAATACGCTTAAGTCAAGTAGCACGTAAACTGAACGTAGCCACCACTACCATAACAGCGTATTTATTAGAAAAAGGCTTTAAAATAGAAAACAAGCCTAACACAAAAATTACCTTAGAACAATATAACCTGTTAGCTAAGGAGTTTGCAGGCTCTGCCATGGACAAAGAAGAAGCAGCCGAGTTAGTAATTGGGCATAGCTATGAAGTGGGATCTAGTCCTGAAAAAGAAACTAAAAACGTCACCAAGCAGGAACAACCAGGCGTTGAGAAACCAACAACTATCGAGCCTGAATCTATTAAACCGGTGCAACCTATCGTAGTAGAAAGTCAGCCAGTAATAGAGCCCCCAACATTAGAACCCGAAATCCCTTTAGCTGAGGATAAAGAAGATAAAACAGAAAGTATCGAAGAAAAACCTATTGAAAAGGTAGAAGTAGAAGACGTAGCGCCAACTACTATCAAAGGTCCCATAAAAATAACACTTACCAATCAAGAAGAATTCAAAGGAGTCACCGTATTAGGCAAGATCGATCTAGGCGAAAAAGTAGTTAAAAAATTTCAACAAGTAGCGTCTTCTGACCTAGAGAAAAAGAATAAAAAGAGACCTAGGAAAAGAGTCGATAACAAACCAGAATCCCCCTTACTACCCAGATTTAATAGAAAAGAAAAAGAAGAAAATATAAGTCAGGGCAAAATAAAAAATAAAGGACCTGAAATACATAAACCCTCCTTATCCGAAAAAGAAATACAAGATCAGATCAAAAGTACCTTAGCAAAACTGGATGGGAATAGAGGAACAAGCAGCCGAGCTAAATATAGAAGAGAAAAAAGATCACTCATCGCAGAGGAATTAGCCGAAGAACGTTTACAAGCTGACCAGGCCGCAAAGAAATTACAAGTCACAGAATTTATTGCTGCTAGTGACCTAGCGTCTCTGATGGGTATATCGATCAACGAACTGTTGTCAGCCTGCATGAACTTAGGCATGCTGGTGTCTATCAACCAACGGCTAGATGCAGAAGCTATAACTATCATCGCGGATGAGTTTGGATATCAAGTAGCATTTACAGATGTAAAAGCAGAACAAGAAGAAGAGGTAGAAACGGATGATCCCAAAGATCTAGAAGAACGAGCTCCTATTGTAACCATTATGGGCCATGTAGATCACGGTAAAACTTCCCTACTTGACTATATTCGCAATACTCAAATCACTAAAACAGAGGCAGGAGGTATCACTCAACATATAGGTGCTTATGATGTAATCACTGAGAGTGGCAAACACATCGCATTCTTAGATACCCCTGGCCACGAAGCTTTTACTGCCATGCGAGCTCGTGGCGCTAGATTAACAGATATTGCAATCATCGTAATAGCTGCAGATGACGGTATCCGACCTCAAACAAAAGAAGCGATTAATCATGCTAAGCTGGCAGGTGTACCTATTGTCATAGCTATCAACAAGATAGATAAACCTCAGGCTAATCCCGAAAAGGTAAAAGAAGAATTAGCCCACTTAAATATCTTGGTAGAGGATTGGGGAGGCAAATACCAGAGCCAAGGGGTTTCGGCCATTACTGGGGAAGGAGTCAGTCAATTATTAGAAAAAGTTCTGTTTGAAGCTGAATTATTAGAACTTAAGGCAAACTCCCATAAAAAAGCACGTGGTACAGTTATAGAAGCTTCTTTGGATCAAGGAAGGGGTTATCTAGCTACCATCATGGTACAAGATGGAACTTTACAAATAAGCGATGTAATACTAGCTGGTGCTTACTATGGCAAAATAAAGGCCATGTTTGACTATCAAGGTAAGCCGCTCAAAAAAGTAGGTCCTTCTACCCCTGTTCAAGTATTAGGACTCAATGGTGCGCCTCAAGCTGGAGACTTATTTCGAGTGATGAACGCTGAAAAAGAAGCCAGAGATATCGCTACCCAAAGACAACAAATCCTTAGAGAACAAGGGTTTAGAACTAAAACACATATTACCTTAGATGAAATAGGAAGAAGATTAGCAATTGGAAACTTCAAGGAGCTTAATATAATCCTTAAAGGAGACGTAGATGGTTCTGTAGAAGCCCTTTCTGACTCCCTCCTCAAGCTATCCACAGAAGAAATTAAAGTAAACATTCTACACAAAGGGGTAGGTGCTATTGTAGAATCTGACATCCTGCTAGCAGCAGCTTCTGACGCAATTATCATAGGTTTCCAGGTAAGACCTAGTGCCTCTACTCGTAAGTTAGCAGAAAAAGAAGGAATTGAAATTCGCCTGTATTCCATCATCTATGATGCAATCAATCATATAAAAGATGCGATGCAAGGTATGCTAGCTCCTACCATAGAAGAAGTAATTACAGGTAGCGCAGTAGTACGGGAGATCTTCAAAATTACAGGAATAGGTATTGTAGCAGGATGTTATGTTAGCGAAGGTTATATTAAAAAAAGTAATTCTATACGAGTTATTAGAGATGGTATTGTAATCTATACAGGGACTATTAAACATTTGAAACATTTTAAAGAGGAAGTACCACAAATAAAATCAGGTTTTGAATGCGGGATTAGCATCACTAATTTTAGTGATCTGAAGGTCAATGATATCCTTGAAGGATTTGAACAACGGGAGGTAGCACGTAAACTATAAATCCCTGGTTTATTAAAGACCATTTGTGGTGTCAGGGCTCCAGCCCTAACACACACATACTTACTGACTCACCTTACGCAAAAAGAGGTTGAATGAGTAAATTAAATTTGTCCTTTCAAAGGATCCAAGTACTATACTATCAAAAAGGGTTGGGTAACCGTAAAAAAAACCGCCTTGTATAAAAAGGCGTTAAAAAATTTGCAGGGAGGAGCGGCCAGGCCGGAGATCAGAGGTTATGCAGTGTTGGGGTGTTTTCGCAGGTCTGGCCGCTAAATTGTGGAGGGTGAAAATTTTAGCCTTTTTATGCACAGCGGAGAGTTTTTTGGTTACTTTTTTCATGGTTGGAAAAAAGTAACGCCCGCCGCAGGCGAAACTTGATTCAAAGAAATAAGGCTCAACTAGAAAGATATTATTTCATGACTTAACAAGTGATAAATTTGCCTGGTCTCTAACTCAATTGCGTAATATGAGTTACTGACGAACCTAGAGGACTAAAGGCGATGGTTTCAAAATAACTCTAATATAAGCTCGATTATCTCGTACATGTTAGTTAATTCTAGAATCAGAAAAATATGCGGCTGTTAAACAAAATTTTCACACTACCTATTTTATTGTATCAAGCCATACTAGCTCCCTATATTGCACCTTCCTGTAGGTTTCAGCCAACTTGTTCAGCATACGCCAAGGAAGCGATCCTTAAGTATGGCATAATCAAAGGCATCTGGTTAGGTACCAAGCGTCTGTTACGTTGCCACCCATATGGTAAAAGCGGATATGATCCGGTTCCTTGAGTAAATTAATCCAAGCTACAAGTTAGTTGTAATGTCTGGAGCTACTCTCGATACGCAGATGGACTGTTAGGAAAAAGTTCCTGACAGCACATGATTTCAAAATTTTACATATTTTTTGGAGGGAATAAGACAAAATTCATAATAAAAGCATTATTTTAAAGATATATATAGAGAATAGTTGCAGTATTGTACGTTTAGACTTACTTTTGTTGCTTATGTAAAACATATAATTATGATTTTTGTACAAGTAAAAGATAATGAACCCATAGAAAGAGCTCTCAAGCGATTTAAGAAGAAAATAGATCGTGTAAAAACACTAAAAGAGCTTAAAAATAGACGATACTATACAAAACCTTCCATCAAACGTAGAGAGGAAAAACAGAGAGCTATTTATAGACAGCACCTCCAACAACAAGAGATGAACGGATAACATTCACGGCCAAATAACGATTAGATTATAAACTAAGATTAAGTTCAACCTATTCTTAATCGGCAAACTCATATAACTCTTAATTGTTATTATTTATAGAAAATTCTGCGCTTAAACAGGGTTTTATATAAGTTATAGTTAAGATAAAAGTTATTTATTACCTTTATAGGTATTTTTAGGTAACTGAAAATACGTTATGGGTATGCTTGAAACTTTCATCAATTACCTTACTTACGAGAAACGTTTGAGCAACCACACCATTTGTGCCTATCGAACTGATTTAACTCAGTTTCATACATACCTTCAAGCTCAATTTCAAATTACAGAACTTAATCAAGTTACTTCTAAAGTTTTACGCTCTTGGATTATACATTTATCTAAAGAAGGTTTAAACAATCGTTCCATTAACAGAAAGGTAGCCTGCCTAAGAGCTTTTTATGGTTTTTTATATGCGAAGGGAGATATCGCATCTGATGTAACTGCACAACTGAGAAGTCTTAAAATAAAAAAGGGGTTACCTATCTTTTTGCGAGAAGAAGAACTATTGCGCCTATTAGACGAATATCCGTTTGAAGATAACTTTGAAGGATGGCGTGATAAACTGGTATTAGAACTATTATATGGCACAGGAATACGGCTAAGCGAGCTGTTAAATTTACAAGATCATGATATCAATTTTTACGAGAGGACTATTCGGGTTTTAGGAAAACGCAACAAGGAACGTATTATACCAGTTCCTAAGTCTATTTTAGCCGTTGTCGAAAATTATATAGCACACCGCAACGCTACTGTTCCAGCTCCATACAGCCATCTTTTGATAACTGTAAAAAGCAACCCTTGCTACCCCATGCTAGTCTATAAGTTAGTTAACAAATATTTGAGTAGTTATACACAAGCAGATAAGCATAGTCCTCATGTACTACGGCATACATTCGCTACCCATCTGCTCAATAGAGGGGCTGATTTGCAGGCTATCAAAGAACTTCTAGGCCACGCCAACCTAGCAGCCACTCAAGTCTATACTCATAATTCTATGGAAAAGCTAAAAGAAATCTTTTCACAAGCACATCCTAGGGCATAAAAAACATATCAATGCTTTTGAAGGCCGCTCAATCCGACTCTCTGCAGCATCTAGTAGCTACTCCTTTTACAAATAACCAATATCCTATTTTGTGTTGGTTGAAAGAGAAGACCTTAACCGCGCCCAATAGTCCAAACGCTTCTTAATTTCCCGTTCAAATCCCCTCTGAGGAGGTGAATAGAATTCTTGTCGCTTCATTTCATCAGGGAAATAATTTTGGCCTGAAAAAGCTTCTTTCGTATCATGGTCATAAATATACCCTTCACCATATCCTTCCTCTCGCACCAGTTTGGTAGGTGCATTTAAGATAATCTTAGGTGGCATGAAGGACCCCGTTTCTTTTGCAGATTTTCTTGCACGATTATAAGCTATGTAGGCAGCATTTGACTTTGGAGCCGTGGCCAAATATAAGACTGCTTGTGCAATGGCCAGCTCACCTTCCGGGCTTCCCAGCCGTTCATACGCTTCCGTCGCAGCAATAGTTTGTATCAAGGCTTGAGGGTCTGACATCCCCACATCTTCAGAGGCAAAACGAATAAGTCTCCGCGCAATGTAAAGAGGATCTTCGCCTCCTTCAAGCATGCGGGCAAACCAATACAGTGCTGCATCTGGATCTGACCCACGCAAAGACTTATGAAGCGCACTAATCAGATTATAATGACCTTCTTTATTCTTGTCATAAAGAGGTGCTCTACGGGAGACAATTTGAGTAAGATCTTCTCCGGACAAAATAGGCCTGGACGGCAACTGAGAGAGAACCTCGACCATATTATAAAGAGCTCGCCCATCTCCATCAGCCATGGCATAAAGCAGCGAACGACCTGCCGCATCTAACGGCAATTCTTTCTCCAAGTATGATTGGGCCCGCTGATATAAAATCTCAAGGTGTGAGGTTTCAAGTCGCCTTAAGACTAAAACTTGTGTGCGGGACAAAAGTGCGCTATTCAACTCAAAAGATGGGTTTTCGGTTGTCGCCCCAATGAGAATCACCGTTCCGTTTTCAACATGAGGCAAAAAGCTATCCTGTTGGGTTCGATTAAATCTGTGAATCTCATCCACAAAAAGAAGCGTCCCCCTGCCCATTTTTTTTCGCTCCTGTGCACGTTCAAAAATTTTCTTGAGATCCGCAACACCTGATTCAATTGCAGAAATTGACTCAAACTCAAGGTCTGAGGTCTTGGCTAAAAGTCGTACTAAAGTTGTCTTTCCACATCCAGGAGGTCCCCATAGAATCAATGAAGAAAGCTGTCCACTTTTGCGCATTACACCTAATGGACCTTTACCTTCAGTGAGATGCTCTTGCCCGACAATTTCATCCAAAGATTGAGGTCTCAAACGGGAAGCTAAAGGTTCATAGCTATCTTGTGAAAAAAGAGTTGTCATACACTATACTTACTTTTTACCTACATGCAAAGTTAACTTTTGACGGGCCCTTAAATAGACTTCTTGCGTAAGTTACGTCTTTTACTTCTTAAAGGTAATGCCTCTCTCTGGATGCCCTGCTGGGTAATTCTTTTTCTTGTGGGGGTATCAGCAACATTCGTGCGATTTAGCCTTTTACAAATAATCATTTAATTTGGTCAAACGAAAGGATAGGAAGATCTGTAATCTTATTTTTCGCAAGCAAAAGGCAATCAACCACATGCATATTATGCTTACTATAATAATCTAATGCTAGAGAAAGTACTTCTTTTTCGCCACTTATACCTTTATAGGCCAGTAACTCTGATAGTATCTGGGTTATCTTGTCTTTGGGTACTTTGTAAAAAGAGGAAAGAACAAATATTACCTCAGTAAACACGGTCTGTTCTATTATTAAAGTTATTCGGCCTATTTTCGCTTGGTCAAATATTGCTTTAGTTTTAGCAAACATTTCTGGATTATCTGCCAATAAATAGCGGAGGATAACGTTCGTATCACAAATAGATTTCATTTGAAGCCTTCTTCTTTTTTCTTAGTTACAGATACACTATCATCCCAAGCCTGGGTCCTAATTTCTTCAAAAGCCAGAGGAGTAGGTTTTTGATAAGCAGATAAAGCGCCTCCTATATCCTGGACAGGGGTAATCAGTATCTGATTATACTCATTAATCTCTAGTGAAATGAGGTTAGATTTAAGCATATCACGAATTTTTTTTGGTAAAACTATCTGGCCTTTACTAGAAATCGTCAAAGTGTTTATATACATAATGAATAACTTAGATAAGTAAGAAAATAAATTAATCAGATATAGAAATTAAAAAAGTATTAATATAATTAATCTATTTTACCTAAATATAAAGTTAAGATAAATATATATAAATCCTACCTGAATATACCATTAATTTATCTCATCAATTACTCTGTAGAAACCGAGCAATCCGGTATGAAAAAGACTATCTCCGATTATGTTTAAGCCCTAACTTCCTAAAATTGGATACATGGTGATAAAGTGAATATTCGTCACTCGGCACAGCCGAGCGACGGTTTAGGGATTTGATATAAAACTATTGTTAATTGTTGAGAATAATATGCTTGCATACAACCTATATACAAGAATAAATTCACTTTATTTTGCCTGATTACACTGGATCCCTGCTGGATTTATTCACAGCTTCGGTCAAAGACAAGGGGGCAGGGATGACAATGCAGGGGGACTATTATAGCAATACAGCAAGATAAAGTGCCAACAACGGTTAAAGATATCATATTTTTTTGCGGGGGAAATCCAGACCTAATTGATGATCTAAAGTTAGCAAGTCCGTAACTTTCGACACTTGTGGCATAAACCCACGCTCAGATCCACGTAAACGTTTACACCTATACGAGAAAAATAAGTTTATATTTAAGCTGTCGTTCAACCAAGAACTAGGGGGACCGGATGAACAGAAAACTACGGTTGTAGAATTGATTATCGAATAGGACTATAAATTTCTGTTTTGCTGCTTGCTTAACATGCCTTTAAAAATAGGCTTCACTTAAGGTAATAAGCAAGATTTTTGATAGCTCCACCAATGATTTTTAACAGTAAATCTTTACTCGTTTGCCTACGCTGGTCCTACTTGGTTTTATTTTATGTTAGACTTTTCGCAAGATTTAAACCCAAACTTCCTAACATAAATAGGTAGTGGGCTTAGAAAGCTATCTTTACATAGTGTAAAAGCGGATTTTTTTAAAATATTTACTACCTATAAATAATTATTTATACGTGATAAAAAGAATACATTGTTTCTTCTGATAATCATTAAGTTAAATACTAACATTACGTATAAATTTTAGGAAGTTTGGGTTTAATCGGAGTTGTATTTCTAAATGATACTTGTATCTTTGCAAATCTCTTATTTATACCCTATTTTATAATAAAATATCCTCTATTTCAACAGTATTATGCAGTTAGATAACAATCATAAAAAGCGGGCTATTCATCATATATGGCATATAACAATAGTATGTATTCTATTATCAGGTCTACCTTTAGAAGGATGTTTTGAAAACACTAGTCTACCTTTTAGTAAGTCATCGGCTATAAAACCTGCTACTGTAAAACCAAGACACATAGATAAACTACCCCTTCTAACAAGAGAAGATGGAGAGAAAGTTAAAGAAGATATTCTTTTAGAAAGCCCTCGAGAAGAGCCATTTCGGGAAGCAACAGATCGCTTAAACACCCACACGAATGATATATCTAAGACAACTATAGTTAATAACGTAAGGGATCATTCAGAAAAACCTAAACTATTGTCTAAAAGAGACATAGAAGCTCAACAAAAACTTGCTAGAGAGGAAAGAGAAAATCAATTAAAGGACCAGAAAAAATTAGAAGCAAAAACTTTTAAGACAAGACAAGGAGGTTATACTATTAAATTTTATCAAAAAGAAGGGAACTGGACGGCCAAGGTTACACATGAGAACATAAAACCAATGGACTTGGTAGCCATTTTAGATGAAGAAGCCATAAGCCGTTTAGTAAATGTTAATCCTATAAAAAATCATTTAAGAGTTATATTACCTACCGTTGATAAAGAAGGTTTTGTAGTTTATGACACAGGATTCGGAGGTATGAAAAGAAAAAAAACTCCACTGGAGAACCCCAACCCCTCAAATAATTCAGCCTCTTCTGCTCCATCTCAGCCATCGGACATTGCTACAACAACAACCTCTATTACCACTACTCCGCAAGCTAGTACCTCCACCTCTAATACACCATCTAGTCCTGATACAGAAAGTGAAACTACACCTAAAAGTCCAGCAAGTTCTCCCATTAAAAAAAAGGCTAAAAAAACAACGCCTCTTTCTTCTCAAGAACAAATAGCAGAAGATATAGCTAAAATAACCCAGCTTGCACAAGAGATTGGGAAAAGAGCTGATCAACTTAAGAATACAGAAAGAGCATATAAAGAACGGGCTTTCCAAGCACTATTAGTACTTCAACAGAACATATCGGAAAGTTTAAAATTTTTATCAGATGAAAAAGACAATAATCCAAAAGAAACTTCGGAGAGCCTAGAATATTACAAAGAATTAGTTGAGCAGGAAGATGCAAAAGCTCTATACAAAGTAGGAAGAAGAAATTATATGAGATGGGAAGAAACAAAAAATGAAGAAGACCTAGCGGAAGCTATAATATGGCTGAATAAAGCAAAAGATGAACCCAACTCTGAAGACACTCTTAAGTTACTACAAGAAATTAAAAAGGAGATCCAAGAAATTTTTAAACAGCAAGAAGAAGAAATTAGGAGCATATTAGAAGAGGAATTTGATTTAGAAAGTCATGTACAAATAGAAGAAGATAATGATGATCCATTAACTACAGCGGATTATTATGAAGCTGTTACATCTATCAAAGAAAATAGAAAAAAAGATCTAGATATTGTAAGAGTTCCACGCAATCCTAGAAACTTATTTCCAAAAACATATAAAATTGATGAGAAAATATTCAAGATAAGAGATGTGTCAGGTGTTGATAATAGATGTTTCTTTAATGCGGCGGGCTTAGATATAAAAGAACAAATTCAAAATTTAAGAAGTAATAAAAACAACTATATTGTTCGTTATATGATAGCTAATGAAATAGCTACAGATAGAGCAAATATATCTAAAGAAATATTAGACATCATTGATTATGATCAATATAAAAGAGAGGATGAATACATTTCTAAATTTAGAATATGGCGCAATATAGGAATGTCTGTTGGAATAGATGAAAGTGAACTTCCATCTCATTTGCATAGGGCTACACTAGATAAAAGGGAAGAAAAAGCTTTAAATAAATTACATTTAAGGTCTTTTTCTTTAAAAGCCTTTGAAGCTTTTATTAAGCACCACATAGAAAAAGGAAAAATGATGGAGATGATGCATAATGTTGAGGGGGATGATCCAGATCGAAGAGATAGAAATTATACATCTATTGATGCAATTGGATATATCAATAAATTAGGTATAAAAATCTATCAAGCTAATCCTAAAAAAGCTGGAGAGTTAATAATGATTCGTCAATTTATACCTGCTGATGCAACCAAAGTTGTTTATATATATTATGATCCTGCAATAGTACATTTTCAAATTTTTATACCTGTAGAGCCATCTGATGAAGGAGAAGATGAGAGTATAGATGAAAAGGAAACTAGCCAAGAACAACCAAAAGCAAAAACTCAAATAGAAGATGGCAAATTACTATATGAACTTGCTCTTAAGTCTCGAGAAGAAAAGGATTTAGAGAAAACTTTTGAATATGCATTAAGAGCGGTAAATAAAGGCCATGCAGAAGCAAAACAATTAGTTGCAGAATTACAAAAGGAAGGAGAAAGTTTATTTCAAAAAGCTACAGATCTAGAAAAAGAGTCTGAAAAATTAAAAAGTACAAAAAAAGAAGAAAGTATAAAAAAATTTAACGAAGCCATTAATGTATATAAACAATCTGCTTATCTAGGTTGTATAAAAGCTCAAAAACAACTTGAACGTCTAAGAGATACAGAAAAATATATTAGTTCAGATGAAGTTGTAGAATCAAGATTAGAGCAAGTTATAAAAATTGCTAAAACAAGAAGTGATACTTTTTTAAGGGCAAATGGTGAGCTGAAATTACATGATTTAATTGTTATGAAATTAGATCTTCAAAAAGCTCCTAAAAAGATTGTATGGGGAGGTAGTGTACCTAGGTATAATATATATGAATCTTTATTTCCAGTTCCTAATCTAGAAGAGTATGAAGATACTGTTATGGCTATTGATCTTGCACAAAAAGGTGGTGATGAAACGGGCTATTGTGTGGTTAAAAGATATAAAGATTATTATTTTATTATGGAAATAGGAGGACTAGGTGGGGACTATATTTCTAATAAAGAACATAGACTACCTGGTCGTACTGAGATGTTAGATAAAATAGTAGAAATCGTTAGAAGACATCAAGTGAACCATATCTACGTTGAAACAAATATAGATGCCACTTATCCATTAAAACTACAAGAGCACCTAGAAGCTAAGTCTATTTCAGCAGAAGTTATTGGGCATCACCAAATAAGAGAGGTAGAAGATGCAAGTTCTATAGCGCATAATGAATTTTTGAATAGAATTACAGGTAATGAACCAAAAGAATATGAAGAAGGTAAAGAAAAAAGAATTGTAGAATGCTTAAGCCCATTGCTACAAGCACATCAACTTATTATTAGCCAGGATGCATTAATAGCAGATATAAATTCAGAAACTAAAGGAAATCTTAACTATAAATTTTTCTATCAACTCAAGATGATAAAAATGTCTCTTAAAGAACAAAGTACGTCGACCAAAACTACTCCAGCTCCAACAGAGAAAGCTAGTAAATATACAAAAGATATAAAATTACAACATGATGATAGAATAGATGCTGTTGCGCAAGCTATAGATTATTTAAAAAAGAAACGAAAAGAAGAAGAAGAATTAAAAAATAGACAAAAACAAAAAGAAGAAGATATAAAACATTTAGAAGATTTAGCAACAAGAATACCTAGCAAAAACTTAAAACTTGCTAATATGTTTAGAAGAGGTGTGGAAGTACAAAAAGACCCACAAAGGGCTAATGCTTATTATCTTGATTACTTGAAGCGAACTCCCGCACCTAAATCACCATCAAGTGATTATTTCGAAGCAATCGGTGAAGTAGGTTGGTTTATGTTAAAATATTCAGCTAATGATCAACAAAAAGGAGAAGGAAAAGCTAAACTTGAGGAAGCAGCTACAAAAAATTATGCGCCAGCTCAATACAAACTTGCTAAACTGTATGAGAAAGAAAATAAAAAACAAGAAGCTACAAAATACTATCAAGAAGCTTCTAAACTTAGGATTTCTATAAAACTAGAAGATGAAGCAGTTACAAAAGCAAAATATAAGTTAGCCATTATTTATTTACAAGAAGATTTGAAAGAGGAAGCATTGAAACTTTTAGAAGAAGCTGCAGAAAAAGGGTATACATTAGCGCAACTTAGATTAGGGGAGTTATATAAAAAAGAAAAAAACTTTGAACAATCACTTAGTTATTATGAGCAAGCAGCTAAGCTATATAATTTAGAGCAGCTTTATAACATTAAAAAAGAATCACTTAAAACCTCTAAGAAAACTGCCCAAAGAAAATCTGAGGCATACTATAAAATGGCTAGTATTTATTATAAAATACCATATGTTATGGATTATTATAACGCCAAAAGAAACCTTTTAGAATATTTATTTTACGAAGAGAACCATCATTCAAAAAGATATAAGGAAGCTTGCTATAGACTAGCTAAAATATACCTTACTGCACAAGGAGGACTAAAAGCACCAGATTTAGATTTAGCATTAATTTATTTTAAAAAAGCACAAGGATTGGCAAAAAAAGAAGATAAGCTTAAACAATTTAAAGAGCAAATAGAAAGAAAGAAAGCCAAAATGGCTGCCTGAAATATTAAGAAAGGAATAATTTTAGAGGAAATACATATTGTAATTAAATTCAAAATACCCACGTTACCTCTGGATAGGCTTCGCTAACTCTTTCTTGTATTTCTTTGGATATATTGTTGCCTTTTAAGTGTATTTGTATTCCTTTTAAGTCTTTTTTTGCTTGTATGAGTTCTTTTATGCCCTCATCTGTTATTTTGTTATGGCGTAGATAGACCTCTCTTATTTTGCTGCCTACTAAATAGTTACATAGAGTTAAAAAATCTTCATCAGTTACGTCGTCTGCTATTAAATCTATTTCGGTAATAGCTGTTTTAGATAAATATGGCCAATATTCTTTAGGTAATTTTGAAGCTTTCTGTATTATTCTATAAAAAACAGCACTTGGTATGGTTTCAGGAGTATAAGGAATTTTGTCAAAATGCGTATAAAATTCATTAACCGTATATGGATTATTTAATATTCTAGATGTGGCTGGAACTACTATATCTAGTCCTTTTGCTCCAATTTCATCCCAGTGGTTTATGAGCTTATACAAATTACTATGTACTAATGTGAGATTTAGCATTGAAGAAAAAGACAAATACCGAAAAAATTTTTTTAGCACTTGCTTTTCTCTTCCATTTTCTTCCTCGCTTGATTTTTGTGCTTTTTTTCTTGCTCTGTTACTCTGTGGTATTGCTTTTAAGAAAGTAATTAGATTCATAGGGGAACCTGTATCTGTTATTTCTTCTACATCATCTTCAGAAGAAGCATTTTCATCTTCTGCCCCTTCAAGTTTTATTCTTTTAGCTTGTGTTGGTACTAAGCTTGTTTCTTGTTTTATTTTCTCTCTTTTTCTTTTGCCGGTAAAGTTCATTCCTTCAATAGATCTACTTCGATGTCTATGGTTTCCAGGATTTTCTGTATCGTCTTGACTTATTTTTGGCCTGACGCCAGGTAGCTGTTTTACAGTTGGTATGATATCTTGGTTTCCTTCTATTTCACAGCTCTGTAGTACCAAGCTCATACTTATTAGGCTTAATAGTACATATTTTTTAGAATTTTTATAAAACTTTTTCATAGCTTGTAAATAATTATATTGCATATTAGCTTTTATATCTCATATTTACAAATACAATATGCTATAGATTATTATAACGCCAAAAGAAACCTTTTAGAATTTAGAATATTTATTTTACGAAGAGAACCATCATTCAAAAAGATATAAGGAAGCTTGCTATAGACTAGCTAAAATATACCTTACTGCACAAGGAGGACTAAAAGCACCAGATTTAGATTTAGCATTAACTTATTTTAAAAAAGCACAAGGATTGGAAAAAAAGAAGATAAGCTTAAACAATTTAAAGAGCAAATAGAAAGAAAGCCAAAATGGCTGCCTGAAATATTAAGAAAGGAATAATTCTAGAGGAAATAAATATTTATTTCCTCTAGAATTAAAAAATACATATTGTAATTAAATTCAAAATACCCAAGTTACCTCTGGATAGGCTTCGCTAACTCTTTCTTGTATCTCTTTGGATATATTGTTGCCTTTTAAGTTTATTTGTATTCCTTTTAAGTCTTTTTTTGCTTGTATGAGTTCGTCCATACCTTTATCTGTTATTTTGTTATAGTCTAGATAGATCTGTTTTATTTTGCTGTCTACTAAATAGTTACATACAGTTAAAAAATCTTCATCAGTTAGGTCGTCTGCTATTAAAGCTATTTCAGTAATAGATGTTTTAGATAAATATGGCCAATATTCTTTAGGTAATTTTGAAGCTTTCTGTATTATTCTATAAAAAACAACACTTGGTATGGTTTCAGGAGTATAAGGAATTTTGTCAAAATGCGTATAAAATTCATTAACCGTATATGGATTATTTAATATTCTAGATGTGTCTGGAACTACTATATCTAGTCCTTTTGCTCCAATTTCATTCCAGTGATTTATGAGCTTATATAAATTACTATGTACTAATGTGAGATTTAGCATTGAAGAAAAAGACAAATGCCGAAAAATTTTTTTTAGCACTTGCTTTTCTCTTCCATTTTCTTCCCCGCTTGGTTTTTGTGCTTTTTTTCTTGCTCTGTTACTCTGTGGTATTGCTTCTAAGAAAGTAATTAGGTTCATAGGGGGATCTGTATCTGTTATTTCTTCTACATCATCTTCAGAAGAAGCATTTTCATCTTCTACCCCTTCAAGTTTTATTCTTTTATCTTGTGTTGGTACTAAGCTTGTTTCTTGTTTTGCTTTCTCTCTTTTTCTTTTGCCGGTAAAGTTCATTCCTTCAATAGGCCTACTTCGATGTCTATGGTTTCCAGGATTTTCTGTATCGTCTTGACTTATTTTTGGCCTGACGCCAGGTAGCTGTTTTACAGTTGGTATGATATCTTGGTTTCCTTCTATTTCACAGCTCTGTAGTACCAAGCTCATACTTATTAGGCTTAATAGTACATATTTTTTAGAATTTTTATAAAACTTTTTCATAGCATGTAAATAATTATATTGCATACTAGCTTTTATATCTCATATTGCTTAACATGCCTTTAAAAATAGGCTTCACTTAAGGTAATAAGCAAGGTTTTTGATATAGCTCCATCAGTGATTTTTAACAGTAAATCCTTGCTCGTTTGCCCACGCTGGTCCTACCTGCTTTTATTTTATGTTAGACTTTTCGCAAACATCTTGCTGCTACCCCGACTTGGAAAAGAACAATGAGATGTTGTATCTTATAAGCACGCCTAACGGCGAGAGTATACTGACAATACCTCGTCCATGTTGTGATTACTTGTCAGATTAATGTTGACTAGTACAAACTTAAAAAGCTTAAAATTAACTAGCATAGGATATGTGTAACAATATAAAAATTAACTTGATAAATAATATTATTAAAACACAATCTATAAGAATCCTTAAGAGACTGACTTTACCAGTATATATATCTGGCATATTGCTGATGAATAGCTGTGATGGACATATAGATTCATCCCCACAAGATACCCCTGAAAAGGAGAAATCTGAATCAGCTCTACAAAGCATCTCTGAAAAAGAAGAAAAACTAAATAGAAATCATCCTGCATTCAATAAAAATTCCGAGCCGTTTTATAGCATTATTATGGAAGGACTGAAAGGCGAAGTGGGTGGAGAACATTTTTGGGATGTCGTAGCAAAAGATGCAATTTTTGAATTTCTATACAACTTTCCTGGATTTACCAATAAAATTGAAGGTCGTGATGCGTATATGGATTGGTTTGGACGTTATGGCAATGTTCTTCATTCTGCCGATAATTTACGAGTGTACAAATCAACAGAACCAAATAATATTGTCATTTTAGAATATGAAGTCCACGGCATAGTTCCTGCTACCGGAAAAACTTACGATAATCGCTTTTGTTCTATCATTACTATTAAAGACCGTAAAATAACTCATTGGCGTGATTATATGGATAGTCTTGCGGCAATGCGTTCTCTTACTTGTGATTGATTTATTGACACTTTAAACAATAATTCTTTGCTTACAACCCCATATTTGCAGCCTTAGCAGAATTTGAACGAGAACTGATCCAAGAAAGAACGCTGGCAGAGTTAACCTCAGCTAGAGCAAGAGATAGAAAAGGTGGTAGAAAATTTAAGCTTACAAAAGGACCAGCTAGATTGGCGCAAGTATCCATGAAGCGTACAAATATCAGTGACCTATGCAAACAGCTTAAGATATCTAGGCAAACCCTTTATCGCTACGTTAGTCCTGAAGGTGAACTAAGAGTTTATGGAATTCAAGTCCTAAAAATATAGTACTAACTATTGATTTTATATCGATCAGATTGGAACAATAATACTATCCGATCAGCCAACCCATAAGTTTTTGCATGAATGCCCCTGCTGGTCCAACAAGACTAGTGCTTTTGCCCAATGATATCAAACTATCTCGCATCATTATTACACCGTGGTGTCAGGCCCCCTGGTATCACAATAAAGGAATTTTTTAATTTTCACCCTTTTTTCGGCTCTTCTTTCTATTCCTTTTCTTCTTTTTATTACCAGACTTACTCATAGAAGTAATAGGGGTATCAGCAACATGTTAATAGTTTGGGAGGCATCTGAATTATCTTGAGCAGGTACAAATTGTACACGCCCATCTGTAGTACCCTTAGAGTAATTACTCGCATTGATTTCTACTGCTGGCGCACGCGTCCTTACTACTACCCACAAATAATTTTAAATCATCTTTTTGTATTATTATGGCGAAGTCCTGGCTTTAATTCAGTTCTTTGATATCAGTAAAACAAGTTCTTTTTGGCTATTTCTATACTTGTGGGTAATAGTAAGGCACGCGTCCTCGCGTGTGCCACGATGTTTGAAAGTTAATTCTATGACCTATCTATAAACTTATGCCTAATTCCTTAATCTGCTGCTCTGAAATAGTAGAAGGAGCTTTCATCATCATGTCACGTCCTGCATTATTTTTAGGAAATGCAATAAAAGGTCTAATAGAATCTTCTCCCCCTAATATGGCACATAAACGGTCAAAGCCAAATGCTATACCACCGTGAGGGGGTGCACCATATTCAAAAGCATCTGTTAAAAAGCCAAACTTCTCTTTGATTTCTTCTGCACTAAATCCTAGTACTTTAAAAACTTGTTCTTGTAACGAACGCTCATGGATACGAATAGACCCTCCTCCTACCTCTACACCATTGATAACCAAATCGTAAGCATTTGCTCGGACTAATTCGGGAGCTGTTGTCAACAAGGGAATATCTTCTTGTTTAGGCGAAGTAAATGGATGGTGTTTGGCCACATACCGTTGGGTAGTTCGATCCCACTCCAATAGTGGAAAATCTACCACCCACAAAGGAGAAAATTGATCTTTAGAAACTAACGCTAGCTCATCCCGCAACTTTAAGCGTAACGTTCCTAATGCGGTTTGTGTAGGTTCTACCTCACCTGCTAGAATGAGTAATAAATCACCTGGCACCGCTTGCATGGCTTTTGCCCACAAGGCTAGTTGTGCCTCATCATAAAACTTATTGACAGAAGAGCTAAAGCTACCATCTAGGAGGTATTTCACATATACCAATCCACTGGTGGCAAGACTATGACTTTTTACAAACTCTGCCAACGCATCTAGCTGTTTTCTAGTATAATCTCCACAACCTGTTACACAAATACCGGCTACTAATTTGGCTTGATTAAATAACGAAAAATCGGAATTCCTAACCAAATGAGTTATTTCTACGATGGGCATTCCAAAACGCAAATCTGGCTTATCACTCCCATATTTTTGCATCGCTTCGGCATAGGTCATGCAAGGGAATTTATCTAACTTAACCTGCATGGTAGCCTCAAAGAGATACTTCATAAAGCTCTCAAAAAACGGCAAGATATCTTCTTGGGTTACAAACGAAAGCTCACAGTCGATTTGCGTAAATTCGGGTTGCCTATCTGCTCTAAAGTCTTCATCTCGAAAACATTTTGCAATTTGGTAGTAGCGATCCAATCCTGCTACCATCAGCAACTGCTTAAACACCTGAGGCGATTGTGGTAAAGCATAAAACTGTTGAAGATGCAAACGGGAAGGGACTACAAAATCTCTGGCTCCTCCTGGAGTAGATTTAATTAATAGCGGGGTCTCTACATCTACAAAATGGTGCCGTTCTAAGTAAGCGCGTGTATACTGGGTAACTAATTGTCTAAATAACAGATTTTTTTGTAAGGGCGGTCTTCTCAGATCTAAATATCGATATTCCATGCGCAATTCTTCACCCCCATCCGTCTCAGCTTCAATTAAAAAAGGAGGGGTTTTTGCGGTATTTAATACGGTGAGTCTTTTTACTTCTATTTCGATATCTCCTGTAAGTAGATGGGGATTTTTTGCACTTCGCTCCACAACCACCCCTTCAGCTTGAATAACATACTCCCTACCTAGCTTTTGCACTTGTGCCAAAATCTCGGGTGCTGTTACCTGCTCTTCCAAAATAAGCTGGGTGATTCCATAGCGGTCACGTAGATCTATCCAGACCAGAGAACCTTTATTCCTTATTTTTTGTACCCATCCGCACAAGGTCACTCGTAAGCCGACTTGTTCCAGACGAAGCTCTCCACAAGTATGTGTTCGTAGCATATTGATTATTTATAACTAACACCAAAAATATATAATCCTTGTAACAAAGCGATATCTTATAGATTGATAAGTTATTGATGCATATAAAAAGGATCAAAATTGATACTTACTTTTTAACCAAAATAAATATTATTATTGGGTGGTGTCGGGAGTTTCCTCCCGACACGAATAAATTTCTATTTTTGTAACATGGGATTACGAAATAGACAATTTTATCAGGAGAAGCACATATTTTTTATCACTATTACCTGCCATAAGCGGCATCACTTACTTACTATTAGAAATTCCATGCAAATCCTAGCAGAAAGCCTCAATTCCTGCTCAAATAAGTATCATGCATCTACATTAGGATATATATTTATGCCTAATCATATTCATTTAATTCTATACTTTTCCGAAGGCTCTAAGCGAATAGATTTTATGAGGGATTTCAAAAAATTTACTTCTACAAAAATACGGCAAGAGATAGAAGCTCATCAACCAAAAAAGCTAGCAAATTTAGTTTATCAAAAAGACCATCAGATCTTTAAAGTATGGCAAGATAGATTCGACGAACTTTATTTAGCATCGAGAGAACTATTGGTAACAAAACAAAACTAAACTACATTCATACCAATCCATTACAAGAACACTGGCACTTAGCAAAACGGCCAGAAAACTACTTCTATAGTAGTGCTATGTTTTATGAACAAGGAACACCAAATGTAGTTATATTAAACCACTATATGGATTTTACATAGCTAAAACTGTCGGGAGGAAACTCCCGACAGCACCCAATAAATAAAATGAATGTTATTCAAAGGTATATATTTATGATGGATAGCTATATTGGCTGATACTTAAAAACATCTTGTAAATTATAGATTATCTAGATCTAACCACTTAAATACATTATCCATCTTCAAGCTAAATATAACCTTCTATCTGCTAAATAATAAATAAGAAGAGACAATTATAAAGTGTTACCTACAAGCAGGCAACACTTTATAGCAAACCCTTTTAACACGCTCGTCCACATTGGTTAATATTTCATAAACAATCGTATTTAACGCTGAAGCCATTTCATGGATAGGTAACTCCTTGCCAAAAATTATTACCTCATCGCCTTCTCTCGCCTCAATATCTGTAATATCTACCATGCACATATCCATGCATACGTTACCTATAACAGGTGCTAGTTTACCATTAATCCATACCTTACCCACCCCATTACTCAACCCTCGTCTAAATCCATCGGCATACCCAATAGCCAAGACCGCGATTCTGCTAGGACGTTGAACTACTCCTTTTCTTTCATAACCAATAGTCGCACCTGCTGGAACTTCCTTGATCTGTGAAATAATTGTTTTGAGCGTACTGGCTATTTTGAGATGTTCTTGTACTTCCTTGCTAAAACCATATAGCCCGATGCCTAAACGGACCATATCAAAGTTATATTCAGGAAAATATTGCGCACCGGCAGTATTTAGCAAATCCTTCAAAATAGAAACACCTAATTTTTTTTCGATATAGGATGCCATCTGTTGGAAGAGTTTAGCTTGTGCATGCGTATACGCATCATGGCGTCGCGTACCCGGTGCGGCCAAGTGGCTCAATACAGTTTTTATATAGATATTGGGCATACATTGTAAGAGATAAACCAGCTCATCCATATCGTGCTCCATAAACCCCAATCGATGCATACCTGTATCTAACTTAATATGTATAGGAATATGTATACCCTTGCCATCAATAAAGTTTTTCCAATCTTTTAAAAGCTTTAGGCTATATATAACCGGTTCTAGTTGGTAATCTAACAGCTTATTAAAGCTACCTGGCGAAGGGTTCATAACCATAATAGGAAGCTTGATACCAGCTTCTCGCAAAATAACCCCTTCATCTACATAAGCCACAGATAGATAAGCCACCTGGCATTGTTGTAAAAAGTGAGCTACTTCAAAACTACTACTCCCATACGCAGAAGCTTTTAACATCGCTATCACTTGTGTATTTTTAGAGAGTCTACCACGAAAAAAATTTAAATTGTGCTCGATTGCATCCAAATCTATCTCCAATACAGCATCGTGGCATTTTTGTCTTATTTTATCCAATAACTCACTTAAGTTATAGCCCCCTCCTCCTTTTACTATGACTACATTTTTATATAGAGTGTCTAACAACTGACTAGCAAGTAAAGTTGCTACATCATCAAAAAAATAAGCTTTAAGAAACTGAAATTTTTCAGCGTGGGATTTAAGCTGTGGGCCTATCGCAATTAATTGATGTATTTTGTGATCGTGAAGGAACTGTGCAACTTCCTCATATAAAATGTCAGAAGCTAGTTCACCTGGGTACAAATCGGGTAGTATCAGTGTTTTTTTATGTATGAAAGCTTGTTGGGTCGTAAATAGTAGTACATTTTTTAAACATGCCCAATCATTATAGTAGGTATCATATATTAACTGACAATCGTTAATACCATGTTCAAGATTTAAGCGCATTTACTTAAGGGATAATAAACTAAGACTAGTTTCTTTAAAATATTTTTATTTATTAATTCATTCGTGCGGGTTCATTCATCTACTATGACATAAACATCTTCTGTAGGTTTTTTCATGAAATATTTTTCCCGAGCAAACTTTTCAAGTAATTCCTGATTAGACATCAGCTCTTCTCGTTCCTTTTTAACAATTTCTATTTGTTCTAAATAATAGGCTTTCTCTTCGTATAGCTTTTTAACTTTCTTCGTTAACTGATATTGGGCCACCAAATCTTCTGAATCAAAAAAGAGCATCCAGCATGCAAACCCAATCGTTAATAAGAAATAGGAGTTGCTGATAAATTTAGGTAACCGTTTTCTGAACATGGCTTTAAAATTTAATTAGCTAATTTACATTAGAATTCTTGTATAACCTTCGCCTTTAACTCGCCTGGGTTTGTCAGTAAATTGCTCCCAATCCTCATTTACTGGAAGTAAACTCCGGTTGCTCGCAATTTACTTCCTGCCCAGTGAAGAAAATTCTTGGTTATGCAAGAACTCTATTTTTCAATAAATTTTACCAGCAAACCGCGCTCCTTTTCCCAAGTACTCCTCTATTCGAAGCAACTGGTTATACTTAGCTGTTCTATCTGTTCTAGATACAGATCCTGTCTTAATTTGACCAGCATTAACTGCAACAGCTAAATCTGCTATAATTGTGTCTTCTGTTTCGCCAGAACGATGAGAAATAATCGTACGATAGCCATGTCTTCTCGCTAGCATCACGGCATCCAATGTTTCGGTTAAAGTACCTACTTGGTTCATTTTTACAAGAATTGCGTTCGCTACTTGATCATGGATACCTTGCTGAAATTTATTTAGCTGGGTTACGAATAGATCATCCCCTACCAATTGTATCTCTTTCCCTACAGCCTTCGTCAACTGACGCCATCCCTCCCAATCATTTTCTGCCATGCCATCCTCAATAGATATGATGGGATATTTTTTAATCCATTCTGCCCAAAAACCAACTAGTTCTGTCGAAGTAAGCTTATTACCACTTGATTTCTTAAAATGATATAATTTTTCTTCAGATTGGTAGAATTCCGAACTAGCAGCATCTAACGCGATAGCTATGTCTTCTCCAGGTGTATATCCTGCTTTTTCAATAGCCTGTAATATAAATTCCATAGCCACCTCATTAGAAGGTAAACTAGGAGCAAATCCACCCTCATCTCCCACATTGGTAGAAAGACCATTTTTTCGTAAAATAGAGCCAAGATGATGAAATACCTCTACACCCATACGTAAGGCTTCAGCGAACGAGGGTGCATTAAAAGGAACAAGCATGAACTCTTGTATATCTAGATTATTGTCTGCGTGGGCACCTCCATTGAGTACATTAATCATCGGGGTAGGTAAGATATGTGCATTGAGACCGCCCAAATACTGATATACATGTATTCCTAAGCTGTTAGCAGCCGCTTTGGCTGTTGCTATAGAAACTCCCAGGATCGCATTAGCCCCTAAACGAGCTTTATTAGGGGTACCATCTAAATTAATCATCCATTCATCTATAGCTCGCTGATCAAAAACAGACCTGCCAATGATTGATGGACCCACTATTTCTTTTACATGCTTAATAGCTTGATGTATACTCTTACCCAAATACACCGAGCTATCTTGATCTCTTAATTCTATAGCTTCATAGGCTCCTACAGAAGCTCCCGAAGGTATGGCAGCCCTACCCATAAATCCTTGGTCCGTGCATACTTCTACTTCAATAGTGGGATTTCCCCTTGAATCTAAAATTTGCCGAGCATGTACGTTTTTAATAGTATTCATATATCTGCTATCTGCATAAATTAGGATATAATATCGTATTTTCTAACAACTGCATGTATAGTATATAGATGATAGACTCAATATAGATGTATCGCTAGTGCATGTTAGTAGTTAAAGTAGCAATTTTAACCTGGATTAGTACTAATAGAAAAAGCCAGAAACTCTAAGGAAGGATAATTGCTTTTAGGTCTTTCTATCATATTTGGCTTAAGCCCTGTAATCTTTTTTAATTAAGCTCATTTCGCACTTTTTTAAACATATTCTCATCTATAGCCAATTTTTCTTTTCCTCTCTTCGTTCTAAAGTTTGAGTAATAGTGGTTATGATTTTTAAATCCCTTTCTTAAGGCCTTCTATAGTTCCCTTAGGTAACTCTGTTATTTCTTGAATAGAGCTTATATCATATCCCTTTTTTAGCATATTCTTGGCAACAGTTAGTTTGTTTTTTTGAACGCCTTTTTTTTCACCTCTTTCCTCTCCTCTTTTTTCACCTCTTTTTTCTATAACTTGAGCAATAGTAGTCATGATTTTTTAATCTCTTTTTTAAGATTTTCTATAGTTTCCTTAGGCAACTCTGTTATTTCTTGAATAGAGTTTATATCATATCCCTTTTTTAGCATATTCTTGGCAACAGTTAGTTTGTTTTTTTGAACGCCTCTTTTTTCACCTCTTTCCTCTCCTCTTTTTTCGCCTCTTTTTTCTATAACTTGAGCAATAGTAGTCATGATTTCCTCCTCATTTTTGGATAATACATCTTTAAACAAATTTACTAATTTTTTTTCAGAATTTCCTTTCTTACCAATAACATGTGTAGAATAAATGAGAATTACTTTCCAGTAATTCTCTCGCGTTAACAACCAACTTCTATTTCTCTCCAGTTCTTCAGTTAATATATTAAATGCATCTCGATGTCTACTATACTTTAAAAGCTTTTCCATTAAGTTAATACTACCATGGCTTTCTAAAGTTTTATCCGGTATACTGTTTAGATCTCCTAAATGGAATCTGGTAAATATCCCTAAACTTCTAGCTATATTAGGATCTTTGAATTGGTCATAGACACAGGTAGAATAGGGATAAGGTTTTTCATCAGGGTTGTGATACAAGCATATATTAACAATAATAGGCCAAGGAGTTGTTTCATTCTTTCCTTTCAAATAATCTTCTATTAAAGCCACATTGTATTTGATAAAACGCAAGTGCATGAGAAAATCAGGGGTTGATTGGTGCTCCAAAATACAATAAGCATATCCTTGTTGATTTTCTATTTTAAAAGAAAAAACCAAATCATTATGAAACTCTTTTAGTTCGTCAGTTACGTAGCTTTTGTTAGTAAGCTTCAAGGAAGGCATATCAATTCTTTCTAGAATATCTAACGGGAAATAAGCTTTTGCAAATTCTTGTATAGCTTGAGGATTCGAAAGACTTGCTTTAATAAGTAAATCATGGGGGTTAGTAAGGTAATTATTTCCCTTTTTACTCATGAACAAATACTTTTACCGTTTTAATGCTACCTTCTCTCTCTATATATCTCTTTACTACATATGACTGCTAACTTTAGGAATCTCACTAAGTATCCTGCTAGCATTTTCATATATTTTAATTTTAATCAACTAGTGAAGCGTGATAGGCATAATCAAAAGTAGGATGTCTTCTCCTTCTTCCTGTTGATTTGGGATAATAACTGCTGCTTTGTTAGGTTGAGAAAAATGAAAACTTACTTGTTCTGCATCCAGGTTGTGGAGCATTTCAATTAATGATTTCGCACTGAATCCAATTTCTAATCCTGGCTCTCCAATGTATTCACAATCTAATAACTCCTTGGCCTTATTGTCAAAATTAAAGTCTTCTGCTAGAATTTCCAGGCTATGTTCACCCAATGTAAACTTAACTTGATGCGTAATTTTATTAGTATATACGATAATACGTCGCAATGAAGCCAATAAAACAACCCGATTGATCAATAATTTATTTTGGTTCTTTGTAGGTATCACATTTTCATAGTCAGGATATTTTTCATCAATCAGTCTAGATACCATCCTGATATTAGCTACGTTGAAATGCACATTATTGGTACCAAAGCTTATTTGGACTTCTTGCTTATCTGAGGGTAGCAAGCCATTGAGCAACAATAATGTCTTTCTAGGAATAATAAAAGGAGGATTTTCTATGCCCGTTATGCCAGTACGATTATATCGAATTAACCTGTGAATATCAGTAGCTACAAATGTAAATCCTCCTTCATGAAAATTCATATATACACCATTTATGGCGGGTTTTAAATCATCATGACTGGTAGCAATAATGGTCTGCTGAATGGCCCTTTTTAACACATCAGCAGGTAGATGAATAGCAGTTTTTGCAACAACTTCTGGTATTTCTGGAAAATCTGTGGCATTCTCTCCCGCTAGGTTATACTGACCCATATCCGACTTGATCGATATACTATAAGCTCCATCATCTATATAAAATTTAATAGGCTGGTCAGGTAGATTTTTAAGTGTATCTAATAAAATGCGGGCAGGTACTGCAATAGATGCATTCCCTTCTACGTCTAGGGCTAGCTCTGTGATAATTGAAGTTTGAAGATCTGAAGCAGTAATTTTTAGCTTACCAGTTGTTATTTCAAATAAAAAGTTTTCTAAAATAGGTATAAGCGGATTACTGACAACAGCTCCATATAAAGCAACAAGATGCTTATATAATGTAGAAGACGATACCGAAAATTTCATAAATTGTATTTAGTTTATTGCTAGACACAAGCTAGCTTCTTTATATCGAATTATAACAGTAATTCTTAATAATTTAAATAGTTACCACCTTTAACATGATTTCCAAATGATTAGATAATAATCATTTGCGCGATAACAAATAAAGCGTATTTTGGCCAAAATTAAGCAGCTTAGGAGATAAAATTGCAATAAAATGAATTATTAACAAAATAAGTATTATCCATACTACCTTTCTATAAATTTTAGATTACTTAAAAGGCTATTCTATCCTTCCTTAAAATAGACATACTTTTACATTAGACTATTAACATGGTGCTAATGATCTTGTCCTCTAAAAATTTGCAAACATTCTAGCTATCAGCTATTATACTATCAATCTTTCCTTACAAGATAAGTGTATAACTCAGATATGGACAAAAAACATCACTTAACCTATAGGCTGATAGCCTACATTTTGCTAGCTAATTTATTTCTGCAAAGCTGTACGAACTTTTCTAATCCTGCTATCCCAACAACAAAAACATCTACTGATAACATTCAAAAATCAACACATCCCACAACTATCACCCAATTAGAAGACTATGAGTTTCATGCAGAAGGAAATTATTTAGTTACCTTTCATCAAGCAGGCAAATATTTACGTGCAGATGCAAAGGTAGTTGCACCAGAAGGGTTTTCTAGGGAACCATATATCGATTTAGAAGTAAGTATAGCACCTGACATCAATCTACATCAGCTCGCTAAACTTCCACCAGCTATACAAAAAAAGTCTATCCATATCCATCTACCCGAAAACAATCAGCCTGGCCGTGTAGTAGTTTTGAGGGAAGGCCTGCGGGGTGGGATGACAGGAGGTGATGGAGAAAAAGAGAAAGAGGATGAAAAAGAACCTGAAGATAGCTTAAAAGTGTATCAAGATTTAATTGGGCGTGCCAATCAAGGAGACTCTGAAGCTCAATTTCAGTTAGGAAAAAGAGCTTATACAATTTATCAAGAATGTCCTACAGAAGTGTGTGCTCATGAAGCAAGGGAATGGCTACAAAAAGCAGCGAACCAAGGACATCAAGAAGCTGTTTCTTTCATTCATTTGCTAGATCAGATGCATCTGATGCACTTACTAATAAAAGTTGACTCTCCTATACAAGATGCTATTTGGAGAAAGAGAAACTTTAAGACATCGATCCCCACTATTTCTACTAAGGATGCACAACATATTAAATACATTAGAGAATTAGGCTCTGGAGGCATGGGAACGGTTCATGAAGCTGTCTATCAAGAAGAGACAATAGCTGTTAAAAAGCTTTACAAACTTACTAACGAACAAATCGCTGCTTTCAAAAAAGAAGCTATTATTATAGCAAATCTTAGACATCCAAATATCATTAGTTTCCTAGCCTTCTTTCAGATGCCAGAATCAATCTCTTCTTCAAGGCAAGATGCTTTAATAATGGAGTATGCAAGTCAGGGCTCTCTCTGGAGTTTGTTAAAAAAGCATCAAGGAGATAATAATTGGGACACTCCTTGGCAACTCCGCTATCAAATCGCTTTGGATATGGCCGATGGGCTCAGTTATTTGCACCAGTGGGATATTGTACATTGTGATTTAAAAAGTGAAAATATTTTACTGGATGCTACAGGAAGGGCTAAAATTACAGATTTTGGCACAGCTGTGTTAAAGAGTGAAGCAACTAGTTATGGCGAGTGGGCAGGTGATACCCCGCGTTGGAGGGCCCCTGAACTAATAGGTATACCTAGGAGTCCTAAAGCTGGTGACGTATATAGTTATGGAATGTTATTATGGCAATTGGGAGCCCGTAGAGAGCCATTTCCAACCTTTGAAAAAGATATACGTGGATTGATCAACCATACCGCAGCAGGAAATCGTGAAGAAATTACTGTAGATACGCCCTTAAAAATCAGAGAACTCATAAATACATGTTGGTTAGTTGAAAGCGAACGTCCTACAATGAAAGTTGTACATCACTTACTAGAAGAGGCACTTCCTGTTTCTGAAGAGTACCGATACCGAGATTATTCTTTTTTACAAAAAGAAAAAGAAGAAGAGAGAAAAGTAAAAGATGAACTAACAATTCAAGTACATGAATTAGAAGAAGAGAAACAAGAATTAAAAGAGCTAAATGAAAGTTTAGCAAAAAAGAAAAATGAATTAGAAGAGAAGAATGAAAGCTTAGGAAAAAAGAAAAAAGAATTAAAAGAGAAAAAAGCTTCTTTAAAAGACGAAAGAGAAGAGCTAAATCGAAAATTAGAAAAAGAGAAGCAAGGATTACAAGAATTAAAAGAGTTAAATGAAAGTTTAGCAAAAAAGAAAAATGAATTAGAAGGGAAAAAAGCTTCTTTAGGGAAAGTAAGCTGGCTTACAGCTTGTATTTTTGTTGTTGCTGGTATTATTATGACAATTTTATTCTATTGGTTAATACCTCCAACTCCAACATCAGGGCCTGTTCCAAACTTACGTTATCAGCCAACTCCAACACCAGGGCCTGTTCCAAACTTATGTTATCAACTAACTACACCACGGGTTAGTCGATATCACTATAACAATAAGAATCATACCTGTTATGTAACTAGGGATCATAAAGAAGGTACAACATCGGATGATGAGTGTGTGGATGAGCGTAGTATCAGTGAAGACAATACCGAAGTTACTAGTCAAAATCATGAGCAAAACCTAGCGATATATCAAGAAGGTTCAATCAATGGAAATGCAACGGCAAAATATAATTTAGGTTTGATGTATGAAAATGGTTGGGGAGTAACTCAAGATCATCAAAAAGCATTTAATTTCTACAAAGACGCAGCAGATCAGGGAAATGCAGATGCACAGAATAACTTAGGAAATATTTATTATAATAGAGATGGTAATGATGAGCAGAAAGTTCAAGATTATAAAGAAGCCGCTAAATGCTATAAAGAAGCCAGTGAACAAGGTTATGCGATTGCCAAATACAACTTGGGTAATCTACATTATTATGGCAGAGGCGAAGACCAGAGTTATGAAAATGCAAAAAGTTATTATGAGGTAGCAGCAAACGAAGGAGTTACAGCAGCAAAAAATAATCTAGGTTTTATGTATCAACATGGTTGTGGAGTAACTCAAGATCATCAAAAAGCATTTAATCTCTATAAAGACGCAGCCGATCAGGGAAATGCATATGCACAGAAGAACTTGGGTGATCTGTATAAAAATGGCTCGGAGGAAGTAACTAAGAACTATCAAGAAGCACTGAAATGGTACCGAAAAGCTGCTGACCAGGGTCATGACGGTGCGGGAGAACAAATTATATTACTAACACATGTTAGCAAGAATTTTTTATCTAACCTTATAAGCCAAGCTGAGAAAGGAGATATAGCTATTCAAAGTTACTTAGGCGATATATATTACTATGGTTGGGGGATAGATAAGGATTATCAAAAAGCATTAGAAACCTATCAAAAGGCTGCTAAAAAAGAGCATAGCCATGCACAGTTTCAGATAGGTGAAATATATTTTAACGGCTGGGGAGTAACTAAAGATTATCAAAAAGCATTAGAAGCTTATGAAAAAGCGGCTGATCAAGGACATATAGATGTAAAACATCAACTTGAAAAGCTAATAACTCAATCAGAAAATAACGTTGAACAATTGCCTAATGGAGAAAAAATTCTAACTCAGCTAAAAAGTCCAAACGATACATTGGACCTTACGTATTGTTATTTAAATGCTGATCATATTACTAATTTAATGAACGAGCCTTTCTTTACAATCCAACTAAATAAGAAACATACGCTTTATTTATATGGTAATCAAATAGGTGCATCAGGCGTACAAGAGCTAGCCAAGGTATTACACAAGTCTCAGATTCATACGCTTGATTTAGTCAATAATGAAATAGACGCAGCAGGAGCCAAAGAGCTGGCTATGGTGTTACCGCAGTCCCAGATTCACACGCTCAATTTAACCGGTAATAATATAGGTGATTCAGGAATCCAAAACTTGGCTAAGACGCTACCACAGTCCCAGATTCACACCCTTGACTTAAGCAGTACTTATATAGGCGCTCCAGGAGCCAAGGAGCTGGCTATGCTGTTACCGCAGTCCAAGATTCACACGCTCAATTTAACCGGTAATAATATAGGTGATTCAGGAATCCAAGACTTGGCTAAGACGCTACTGCAGTCCAAGATTCACACCCTTGACTTAAGCAGTACTTATATAGGCGCTCCAGGAGCCAAAGAGCTGGCTATGGTGTTACCACATTCCCAGATTCACACGCTTAACTTAGCTTCTAATAATATAGGCACTCCAGGCATCCAAGAGCTGGCCAAGGCTTTACCCCTATCCCAGATTCACACGCTTAATTTAAGATCTAATAAGATAGGTGATATAGACATCCAAGAGCTCGCTAAGACTTTACCACAGTCCAGGATACACACGCTTAACCTAAGCCATAACAATATATACTCTTCAAGTATCCAAATCCTGATCAAGGCTTTACCGCGAACTCAGATTCACATGCTCAATCTATGGAATAATAATATAGGTGATTCTGGCGCCAAAGAGTTGGCCAACGCTTTGCCGCAAACCCAGATTCGCACGCTCAATCTATGGAATAATAATATAGGCGATTCTGGCGCCCAAGAGCTCGCTAAGGTACTACCTCTGTCCAAGATTCACACGCTTGAGTTAAGATCTAATAAGATAGGCAGTTTAGGCGCCATGGAGCTGGCTAAGGTATTACCGCAATCCAAGATTCAAACGCTTGATTTAAGCTCTAGTTGGATAAGCGGTTCAGGCGCCCAAGAATTGGCTAAGGCTTTACCACAGTCCAAGATTCAAACGCTTGATCTAAGCTCTAATTGGATAGGCGATGAAACACAATCTTTACTCAGTAAACAGTTTCCGCATATCAAGTTTATTTTTTAGTTTGGGTGGGATATGAAGGGAGTGAGTGCGAATCTTTAACACATGTGATCTGTGTATTTATACCATGCTACGCTCATTCTGGTTGGTTTGGTCCCATCAGTTGGTACACATATCCTTGCTGTATCACCTAAAAGCGCTCTTGCTTGTGCCTACAAACCCTAGTAATATAGAGAAAGGCAAACTATTAGAGTTCTTCCGAAATCAAGAATTGGGTTCTCTGCGCAGAAAGGAATTTGTGAGAAACCGGAGTTTACTACGGTAAATAAATAGGAAGAACCAATTACTGACGAACCCAGGGAGCTCAAGGCGACGGTTTCGGAAGAACTCTATTATCTAATCAACAACCATCAACCAAGCTCTATTTCCTCATTTTGCTTGTTAATAAATTTATATTCAGTAACCCCCAAAGAAGAATCTTCGGCTAAGTTAATCCACTTCTTATATTTAAGTAGCCATTTAATTCTTTTGGATAAAATACCAACAGTAAAGTATGCATACAAATAAGGGTGAACAAATAGTGTCACACTCTCCTCATTTTGGGTTGTAAGCAACAGTTGGATACTTTTTTCAATCTGATCAGCTATTAAAATGGATGGAGATATTTTTCCTGTTCCATCACAAGTAGGACATTGTTCTTGCGTAATTAAGTTAGTAACAGGTCTTACTCTTTGTCGAGTAATCTGCATCAAGCCAAATTTAGAAAGAGGAAGTACGGTAACTTTAGAACGATCTTCGTTCAAGTACTCCTTCATAGCCTGATAGATCTTCCGTTTATTTTCTGGATTTCGGATATCGATGAAGTCAATGACAATGATCCCGCCCATATCCCTTAGCCGTAGCTGTCTGGCTATCTCTTTAGCAGCCGCCAAGTTAATATTAAGCGCCATTTCCTCATGGTCCTTATCTATAGCACTGCTCCCACTATTCACGTCAATGACGTGCATGGCTTCGGTATGTTCTATAATCAGATACCCCCCCCCTTCAATACTTACTGTTTGTCCAAAAAGTAACTTGAGCTGTTTTTCTATACCAAAATATTCGAATAATTTAGTCTTACCCTGATGCTGTTTAACTATTTTCTCTTTTTCTGGAGCAATCGCTTTGATATACTGTTTTAGCTCATTATAAGCTGTGGGATCGTCTACATAGATATTATCAAACTTCTCACTCAACATATCCCTTAAGATAGAAGAAGCTCTATTAACCTCTCCTATTATTTTATCTCTAGGTACAGCATGCTTAAGCGCTTTAATGCCATTCTCCCATTTCTCTAAAAGCTCATTTAGATCTTGTACTAACTTGGCCACCTCCTTCCCTTCTGCAGCAGTCCGAATGATAAGACCAAAATTGGCAGGTTTTATAGAAGAAACAAGTCTCGTAAGTCTTTGCCTTTCTTCATTACTTGTAATTCTTTTGGAAACGTTAACAGTCTGATTAAAAGGAACCAGAATCATGTATCTACCCGCTAATGCCAACTCTGCAGATAACCGGGGTCCTTTATTAGAGATTGGTTCTTTAATAACTTGTACTAGGATGGGTTGATTTTTATGTAGTACATCTGAAATTTTTCCTAGTTTATCAATGCCAGGCTCTAGTGCAAAATCATTAAGCTTATAATCCTTAACTTGTCCATTTATAGCTAACTGAGTTAATTTAGAAACAGAATGAAATTGAGGTCCTAAATCAGAATAATGAAGAAATGCGTCTTTTTTATAGCCTATGTCAACAAAACTAGCATTTAAATTATGTGCTAGCTTTTTAACAGTACCTAAGTAAATATCCCCAACAGTAAATTTGGTATCTTTTTCTTCTGTTTGATATTCAATAAGGGCACCGTCTTTCAGGAAAGCTATCCGAAATCCATCTTGTACAGCACTAATAACTAATTCAAGAGCCAATCTTTTTACTGTTTACATTTTACAAAATAATTATTAAGGATTTTTACAAGCCCGCAGAAAGCTAAAGCTTGTTCGAATTCAAATAGACACTACTTCTTTTTATGCCTATTTAAACGTAGTCTTTTCTTTCGTTTATGTGTAGCTATTTTGTGACGTTTTCTTTTTCTACCACAGGGCATTTTGCTAAAAATTTATATTATTTATATATTATATCTTACTTGATCTCAGCTCAAAATACAATCGACTTTGGGTCAGAACAAAAATATTTTGAGTTCAGATACCCATTATAAAAGCGCTAAGTTAATACTTTTTGATTTATTATTCACGATTTTATATGATTATCTTTTGAGGCTGAATCAGTAAGGTCTTTGATGTACCAAGTTTATACTCATTAAATTAAATAAACACGGGCAATTTTAATTTTTAACCTATTTCTTTATAGTCCTTCAATGCTTCTCTTACTTTATTTACAAAATCTTTAGAAATTTTTAAAGTAGGCACATAATGTTCATTGATAATCATAGCCGTATTGTTAGTTAAATTCCGAGCTATTTTTTTAGAGCGTTTCTTGTTAAAAAATCTACCAAATCCCTTAAAATGTACATTTTTACCTTCTACCATAGCCTGCTGAATGACTCGAAAAAATGTTTCAACTGTAGTTTGTACATCGGATTTGTTTAGGCCAGTTTTAATAGCGATTTGGGATATTACTTCTGCTTTATTCATCTTAATATTTAATATTTAGAATTATTTGATATTTATACACTTATTTTGCATAGTTCTGATAAGAATATCGGACGAATATAAACAAAAGTATTCGAGTTGAACAACACAATACGTATTTTAAGTAAAAATTTATAATATTTGTCTCTTGAAAAGAAGGTATATAGATATTATAACAGACAATATAATACCATCCAATAATACCTATTTTGCTACACAGTTAACAAAATGGTATCAACAACACCAGCGTATTCTACCTTGGAGAGCAACAAAAGATCCTTATAAAATTTGGCTTTCAGAAATTATTCTGCAACAAACCAGGGTGGCACAGGGATTACCTTATTATAATCGATTTATTGAACAATATCCTACCATTTATGATCTAGCAGCAGCCAGTGAAACAGAGGTTTTGCGACTATGGCAAGGATTGGGGTATTATACGAGAGCTAGAAACTTACATGCTTGCGCCCGTACAGTAGTTAATCAATTTCAGGGCCAATTTCCTAACAACTACAAAGAGCTATTAACCTTACCAGGCATAGGACCTTACACGGCCGCTGCCATTGCTTCTATTGCTTTTAAAGAAGCTGTACCCGTAGTAGATGGTAATGTATACCGAGTCCTATCTAGAATTTTTAATATAGAAGTACCTATCAATACCAACAAAGGCAAGCATATTTTCAACGAGCTAGCTCAAAGATTGATTGATCTAACTGCGCCTGACGTATATAACCAGGCTATCATGGATTTTGGAGCTATACAATGTACGCCGGTGAAACCTATTTGCATCAGCTGTATATTTAACACAAGTTGTCTGGCATTTGTTATGGGTAAACAAAATCAGTTACCTATTAAGCTACCTAATATAAAGTCTAAAAAACGATTTTTCCATTACATAATCATAGAAATAGGCGATGAACTGCTTATGAGCCTTAGAAAGGAAGGAGACATATGGGCAGGTTTATATGACTTCTACTTGATAGAGGGCGACAAGCTTAATGAATTTGAACAACTCACAGATGAATTAGTCGATCTGATAAAACGTCATCAGTTACCTATAGAAAAAAAGCCTAAATTGTATAAACACATGCTAACACATAGAACCCTGTATGCATTATTTTTTAGAGTAGTAGCTACCGCAGCATTTATGAAAGAAGCCCAGGTCTTATTTAAGAATAGTGAGATAAACTCTTTTTCACCAGAAAGTATCAAGCTACTTCCAAAACCTAAACTAATTTGCAACTTTTTAGAAGAATTTGTTTATATTTAAGACCTAGTTATAAATTTTAAACCTTTTAAATATTAAATTATGTCAGGAGTTAATCGCGTTATTTTAATAGGGAACCTAGGTAAAGATCCTGAAGTCAGGCATTTAGAGAATGGTAGGTCCAGGGCTTCTTTTACATTGGCTACCAACGAAGTATATAAAAATAAAGAAGGTGAGAAAGTGACCAACACAGATTGGCACAATATCGTGCTTTGGACACCATTGGCTGAAATTGCTGAAAAGTATTTGACTAAAGGAAAACAAGTTTACATAGAAGGGAAGTTAACAAATAGGAGTTATACAGATAAAGAAGGACAACCTAAATATATTACAGAAATAGTAGGTCAAAATTTAGTCCTATTGGGAAGCAAAGAAAATTCTATGACCGATATGAGAGAAAGAGATACTTTTAGTGTTCAAGAGGAAGAATCAGCAGATGATCTGCCATTTTAATTAACTAGACTTCTTCCAAAACCAAGCATTGATTTCTCCGGGCAGGAAGGAATTTGTAAAAAAAACCGGGTCATTGCGAGGGCATGAAATGCCCGTGGCAATCCAGTAAATAATGTCACTCCTGTCCCCAATCAAGTTGAGGATAAACTCCGGCAGGAGGAGGATTTTGGTGTCAGGGGTGGGGCCCTGACACACACTTACTGAAGGACTCAAGGCGACGGTTTCGAAAGAACCCTACTGAAGTTGCTAGTAGTATCATAGGTTTCTTGCATAAGCTCTCATTTATATTTAAATATATTAGAGTTCTTTCGAAACGTTGGCACAAGTGCAAAACTCTTGCGCTATAAGGAGGATTACAGTTTAATTAAAGAACGGATTATCTTCAAATAACAGTTTAGAAGAGATTAATTACTTGCCTAAAAGCTTAGTTAGTTCTTTAACTTGGGCTTGGGCACTTATACTGCCTTGATCCGCAGCCTTTTGAAACCATTTTAATGCTTCTCGATAATTTTGGATTACACCTCGGCCATTGTAATACCTCATTCCCACAATAAATTGTGCATCAGCATGTCCTTGTTCTGCTGCTTTTTGAAACCATTCAAATGCCTTATGTTCATTTTTATCTACTCCCCTCCCATTTGCATACATCCTTCCCAAATGATATTGTGCAACTACATATCCATTATTAGCTGCTTTTTGGTACAATTTCACTGCCTTACGTTCATTTTTATCTACTTCCATCCCATTTACATACATCCAGCCCAGATTAAATTGCGCCTTTGCATAGCCTTGGTTAGCAGCTTTTTGGTACGCTTCTAAAGCTTTTTGATAATCCTGTGCTATTGTGCCCTTGCCATAGTAATATATATTACCTATCTGAAATTGTGCCCCTGCATAGCCTTGATCAGCAGCTTTTTGATAGGCTTCTAATGCTTTTTGATAATCCTGTGCTATTGTGCCCTTGCCATAGTAATATATTTCCCCCACCTGAAATTGTGCCACTACATTCCCTAAAGTCGCAGATCTTTCATAACATTTTAATGCTTTTTGATAATTCTGTGCTATTTCTTGGCCACGATAATAATTTAATCCCAGGATATTTTGTACCATCGCATATGCTTGAGGTACCTTTATATATAGCTGCTCCAAAGAATATCGTGCTCTTAATTGACCTTGGTCAGCTGCTTCTTGAAACCATTTATATGCTTCTATATTTCGATATTTTTTGTCTCCTGCACATTTATTTTTTAAGTACATCCATCCCAGCTTATATTGTGCCTTTGCATTGCCTTGCTCTGCTGCTTTTTGGTACAATTCCACTGCCTTACCTTCATTTTTATCTACTTCCATCCCATTTACATACATCTCTCCCAGGTTATATTGTGCCTTTGCATTTCCTTGGTTAGCTGCCTCTTGAAACCATTTAAGCGCTTTTCCATAATCGCGGGTTACCCCTTCGCCATTTTTATACATAATGCCTAGCTTATATTTCGCTTCCGTAGATCCTTTTTCAGCAGCTTTTAGATATCGTTTTTTATTTCTTTTTAACAAACGTCTCACCGCCATAGATACAGCATCTATTCGATCATCATGAGCAGGTTTTGTTAAACCGTTAGAACTAGAATCCTGTATATGTATTGTCAAAAACTGATAAAAAAATTTATAATTTAAATCATCCGTTGGCTCGGATTTAAACTCTTCTTGCAACGCCTTGCTATCAATCACTAAGCGATGTTTTCTTAATAATGGCTGAAGCGTAGATATAATTCGTCCTTGTTTATTCTTCTTTGATGTAAAATCTTTAATTAGTACTTCTATTTCCTCTCCGTGCTCCTTTTTATGCTTTTTAAATGCTTTTATCAAAAGGCTTTCAATTCTATCGTGATACCCATTATTGTTTTCTATATATATACATTTAACTTTTTGTTCTTTAATAACTTTTAATAGCCTATTTTGTAACTCTTTATCAGTTCTCTTTTTTTTATCTTTTTTTGTACTTTCGTCTTCACGCTTTATGTTATATTTTCCTTCTAAGCCATCTAAATTAGTAATGAAGAATAGTCTCCAAGACGTTTAGCTACACAATATGCCGTTTCATTCGGCCCATTTCCAGAAGGATCGATAGCCATTATACTATCTTCATACTGCTTCGTAATTGAAGTTGCAAAAAGTGGGCCAAAGATATGGTTGACTTGCCAATGTTCCCGAGGAACTCCTCCCCATTCTATCTGTAAAGGTGCTCTTTTAACATTAAGCTGCGTGACGATTAGGTCCGATAATTTCATACCCCCTCTCGTTGCATTAGCTTTTTGTGTAAAACTTTCAGGGGGTTCAAATTTTTTCGGCACAACAGCCAACACAGCTTCTCGGTACCATTTCATTGCCTCTTGATCAGGATTCATGTAAAGACCTGCTTTTCTCAAGCTAATCAGTCTTTTTTGAGCTTCTTGATGTCCTTCTTCAGCAGCCCGCCTGTAATGATTTATAGCTTCTATAAAACTACCTCTTTCTAAATTTTTACCTAATTCATACTCTTCCTGAGCTTCTCTACTTTCAATAATAGCTTCTTGTTGTATTTTCTCTGAATTAATAATCTCTATTGAAAGTGACAAAGGTGAATCTATTCTTTGTCGCTTCGAGGAGGGCTGCTGAGAAGACTTCATGGGGCTTGAAGATCGTTTCTTATTATTAATATAGCGAGCTTCTATCTCGTCTTGTAAACTTTTTGCAATGGATTCTATTTCTTTTTCAGCTTCTTTACTATCTTCATCTTCTTCCTCAGATGCATCACAAGAAGCGTATAAGTGAGTATATAGATCATCATTGCCTGCATACTCTTCATCACTTTCATTATCATCATCACCACTTTTATCTGTCACTAATTTAAACAATGGTTCATAATGATTATAGTTAACGTTTATGATTCTTAAATCAACACTCAAATCGCCTTCACTTACACAGTTTTTTAGCTCGTCAAGGTTATGAATTAAGCCAATATCACCCTCGTCATCAGCCAATAACAATATTAAATTAAAAGCAAGCTTAACATTAAGCTTCCCCTTAAAATAAGCTTGCACACCTGTTAATATACGGACACCCTGTAGTTGACCATTAATACTTAAAAAACCACTTGGGCTCTCGATCTCATTTCTAACCCATTCAAAAAATTCACTTGCTGTGCCTATTTGTTCTAACAAATCAGGGCGCTGTTGCTTAATGCTATGAGTTATCAATTGGAAAATGCTATCCAGCAAACAGTTATCTCTATCAGTAGTAGCGGATTTCCTTATTAAATTGTTTATTCTTAAATTGTTATCAAGCCGTTGATTTCTTAATATTTCCTTTTCCTCCGGAATGACTTTAAATTTGTGATTTATAAAGTCCTCAAAGTTCATCTCTTTAAAATTTTCAAAATTTCCCTTAGTTTGCTCACCTATTCTAGTACGTTTTGATATATCTTGCTTTTCTTTTCCCTTCTCTTCTTTTTTTTCGTCTTTATTTTGGCTAACTACAGCTATTAGCTTATCTAATAAACTATCTGGATTGGTAATTGCAAGTATTAAACTATAGTCTAAACAAAAATTTTCTGGATTAATTACTGCGTCCATAGTATCAGTATCTTCAAGACTGATCTGTGAATCAAATAATGATTCAATAAGACCTTGAAATGATTTTTTATCTTGGTGATTCTTTAAGTCTAAAGCAGCTCGTTTTAATGCTGCACAAATAGCATTTAGATGTGAAGATTGATCTTGATATTTTTCTTTCTTTGCAAAGGTAGTCCATAATCCATTTCGTATGTTTTCATTTTTTATTTTACGTAAATGGCCATTAATCTTTGAAATTCGACTATGGTTTTGTCTCGATCTCTCTTTTCCTTCTTCTTCTTCATTCTCTTCTTCCTCTCCATTTTTGTTTCGAATAGTAGTCGTATTTTTTTTGATTTTTTTTATTGCGGGTTCTTCTGTGTCATTGGGACTAGGTAGAGGAGTACTACTGCTTAACGTTTCTGCTAGCACATCTATGTTTTTTCCACTTTCTATTCTTTTTCCCTTCTCTTTTCCTTCATTTAATCCTTTATCTTCACTACTGCTCTTATCCTCTGTGCTAGGTGCTCCAGTTTTCTGTTTTTTTTCTCCATCTTCATTTGTGATCCCATCATATTCTACGTCTGGCACACTATCATTCATCCCTCCTAAAAGTCCTATTTCTTTAAGTATAGATATATGGCCAGGCTGACCATTTTGAGGCGAATTAAAATGAACTAGTCTTTTTTGTCCTTTTGAACTTAATAGGGATGCTTGTTCTAGATCTATATCTTTAGCTATGGTTACAGATAACTCATGAGGTTTGCTAGTAAAATTCCCATGTCTTTCTATAGCCTTTACTTTTAACTCACCTTGTTCTTCATATAAGTCTTTTACTTCCCATCCTGCTGCTGTAAGTTTTTGTTCTACTAGCTGCTTGATTATTTCTGTTTTTTTGGTTGATCCTGGTGTATCATTCGTTTTTTCTTCTCCTATTGTAGGAATAACTTGATTAGAAAAATTTTCACAGCTTTGTAAAAATAAGTTGATTAGTAAAATACAAGCTATTAGCCGATGATTTAAGCTATATTTTCTGGTCATATTTTTTATAGTAATTACAAAGGGTGACCTTATAATAGTTGATAGCTAGTAGCTTTGCAAGCAATGGAGAGAAAAATTGTTTTAAACTATAAGTTCCCCTGAAGTCCTCATCGATCACTTCGTTGCTAAAACTCTTCAGGTAAGTTTGAGTAATCTGCTCACCTTTATGTCCGAGTGCTTCACTAATCACCCCTGTCGATACCCCACTTTGTTTTAATACTGTCGCATAGGTATGCCGTGCTACATACGTAGTCAGATTAACAAGTATCCCCACCTGCTTGACTAACTCTTTCAAGGACCCGTTCACTTGCTTGAGTACTCGTTTGATTCTATTCTCTATTTGCTGGGGAGCGAGGTGTTTATTTTTATCTAAAATAGGAAATATCAAATCTTCAGCTTGTCCCCCTGTTGTCTTTTTGTACCGCTCTAAAATTTCCATGGCGGTAAAAGCTTAAAGTTCATGGCCTTACCCGTCTTCAGACGGGTGTAGACTACCCGATCTTTCACAATTTGCTTCCACTTGAGGTTGGCTATATTTCTAAAATTGATGCCTTGTCCGTAATAGCTAAATAAAAAGTAGTCCCTGGCTACATGTAACTTACTTTGGAAACCTAGTGGTAGGATGATAATTTGTTGTAAATCTTTTTTGTTAATAGCCCGCTTTCTCGTTAACGTATTAAATTTACCCAGCGAATAATCTTGAAAAGGATAGTGCTCTCTTTTCATTCGTTTAGCTTGGATGGCTTTATTTAAGAGTCCTCGGAGTACAACAAAATAGGTGTTAATGAAATTCTCGACCAGACCTTGTTTATAGAGAGACGCTTCATACCGATTCATCGATATCTGTGAAACTAAGCTGTTTATTACTGGTAAATTCTTTTAAAGAAGTATAAAGGCATTTGTAAAGCCATGCTCTGCCTATTTTCCCACTCTGAGTCAAGTTGTGACAAACTTCAGAAAGAAAAGGGAATAACCCTTGTGTAACTTGTTTGGGCTCTTCAATAGCTTGCACTAGCTGTTGGAGGGATAGTTTTCTTTGTTCGCTTTCTAATTCTAGAAGTTTAGTATGGTAAGCGGCTTCCTTTTTGGCGATAATCGCTTCGAGCAATTTCCGATTGAGATGACTCCTTTTAGGTATATTTTTATCAAAGTCCCATAATTCTGCAGGGCAAGAAAGACCTGTAGAAAAGTATTTTCGACTTTTAAGCTCACTAATACGTACCATTAAAGAATGGGAGCCATCTGCTAATTTTTTACTCTTATAGGATAATAGAAATCTTCATTAGTTAACCATTCGCCTATTATTTGGCTCCTTTTTCTATTAATAATTCACATACTGCTAAAGTATTACGTAAAGAGTTAGTGGCTATATTTAATGGGGTTTGCTTAGCGTTATCCATAGCATTTATATCTGCACGATGGTCTATTAGTATTCTAGCTACGTTTATATGCCCATTATTAGCAGCCATATGCAAAGGTGTCCACCCCTTATCATCTTTAATATCCACGGCCAACCCTTTTGCTATCAAATGCTTAATAATTTCAGAATTATTTTGTCTAGCAGCCGTATGTAACAGGGAGTGGCCATTATCAGTTTTATCCTGTATACCAGCTTCATCTTTATCCAACAATAGATCTATCATCTCTATATTGCCGAACATAGCAGACACGTGTAAAGGTGTTTCACTCAATTTGTTTTTAACACGTGTATCAGCTCCTGCTTGTAGTAATAGCTTGATTATTTCCAAATTATTTAACCTAACCGCTAAATGTAATGGCGTATTATTGAAATTATCACTCTCATTTATACTTGTTTTGTTTTCTGATAAAAGCTCGATTACCTTACTTATTTCGTTTTGTTGTATAGCTATATGTAACGGGGTTTGCCCCAGTTCATTGCGATCTGTTCTATAGGCAGTCGAAATTTCTTCAAACCTCTGTTTTATAGCTTCTTTTAAATAGGGCTTTAAAAAGCCTTTTTCGGTTGGGGTGGCTTTATCAAATTGAACGTCACAACCTTCTAAAATTAATCGAACTAACTCAGGCACTAAATTTAAAGTAGTATACTCCTGTTCCAAATACGCAATAATATCCTCCATCATTCCATCTTCTTCGAAACGCTGATATAATATTTCAGACAATACATTAACTTCAATTTCAGAAACTTTAATTAAATTTGAAAGATCATTTAAATTGCCATACTCAGATGCAACATCACAGATATCAGCACAGACCGGTTTAGTAGGTTCTTCGGGTACATCCCCAGCATAATCACCTTTCTCACGTTGTCGTAGTAGATCTTGGTATCGTTCATAAGCTTCACATGCAGCCTTATAAATAGCATACTCTTTATTAATTCTATCCTGCATAAAGGAATGCAACTCTTCAGTAACTACTTTAGGTTCTTCGGGTACATCCCCAGCATAATCACCTTTCTTATGTTGTCGTAGTACATCTTGGTATCGTTCATAAGCTTCACATGCAGCCTTATAAATAGCATACTCTTTATTGATTCTACCCCACATAAAGGAATGCAGCTCTTCAGTAACTACTTTACGTAAATCATTTTCAATAGATTCAATTAAATCTGATTGCTCTAAGCGACTTGACAGTGCTGCTTCTAATCCTAAAATTTCTTCAACCGTTTCATAATATCTGGTTATCTGACGAAGACTTTTAGCTGACCTAGCTGCACTTTCTTTATCATCTTTAGAGATACATTTTTCTAAATTAGCCTCTAATATCTGTTTGTTACTTAAGGTAAATCCAGCCCTTTTATAACTTTTACGAATCTTATGGGCGGTTGCGGGTAGCCCTCCATCAGCTTCTAATATCCTCTTAGCCGTATTATATAATACATCTCGTTCTTCTTTATCAAGTGTAATTATTCTTACTGTCCCATATGGATTATTATCTGCAGCGCATTGTTCATTCTTTAGACCACTGTTAACTAACAAAATGAGCTTTATTCCGGAGTCCACAGCATCACTGATAGCACATTTAATATAGCTTGGTGTAGAGCTGGTGTAATCTATTACAACGATTGGTATCTCCTTTTCAAATAAGCTTTCTTCAATACAATACTTTAGCCTAGTATGACCAGATCCGGAAGTATCACAATGGTTAAGGTCAAAAAATAAAACAGTTGGAATATTTTTCTTCCTCTTGTTGTTAAGAACTGCGAGCTCATCCGAATTTTTTTTAGCTAATTTTAATGCTCCTTTGGTTTCATAGTACATGCTTTTACATTCTGTTCGATATTCTTCTTCGTTCAAACATTTCTTTAAGTAATATCTAGCCAAATAATGTGCCACATTGATAGCCATCATACCAGTTGTTACAGTAATTTTTTTGGCATATAATTGTTCTTCTGAAACTTCTTCTTCTGAAATTTCTTCTTCATATTCACTATCACTTCCTAAGCCATCCTCTGCATCAGTCATACTAGCCGATCGAATAATAAATTCTTTGTTTGCTTTTTCTATCTCACTATATAAACCACGTAAGGCTCTATTCTTATAGATCTTTTCATTACCACTAATACTACTTATAGATTGCTCTATAACTTTCCAAAATTGTTCATCTTGTTTTATTAAAGGGTTTTCTTGTGGTAGCCATCTTCTTATGTTTCTATGGAAACATGTTTGATCAACCCCCATACTGATTGATGCACCGAACTTTAAATGTCCTAACATTCTAACGATAGGCAATGTAAGATTTGGCTCTTCTTTCTTATCTAATTCTTCGGCCACATAATCTGCTAGCAAATCTAGATATGCTCTCTTTCTAGTAATTTGACATGCTATACTTTTACCGCTTGGATCTCCTTTAAAGGTTAAGAATTTCTTGGCAGCTTTGCTTTGTGTCCCATTCTGGTAAAGATTTATCATTAGATTTTTGCTTATTATAATCCTTGATTTTATTATTAACTTCATTTATATCAAGGGCTTGGTTTAAGGTACTATTTAATACCTTAGGGATTATATCTTGAAGAAAAACTAAGCTTTGTGCTAATATCCTGCCATAGCACGCAGGTACAATTCCCACATTAATACGAAAGCTATTTCCTGTGACATCAATACTTGGTAGAAGATGACCAAAACTAGACCTGATAATCATTTCGATTGGAATTCCTTCTTCCGTAGCCTTTTTGTTAACTATAGCCACATAATAGGCTATAAATAATTGATTCCAGCTTTCTTTATCTATGTTTGTCTTAAAATTCTGAACAAATGGGATTTTAACTAATAAGCAAGGATACTCGTTATGATGGATAATATCAAATCTTTCTTTTATATTTTTTGTATTATCGTCAAAATAATTACGAACTTCTGAGCAAATTTGGTTCCTATAATCTAATAGTTCCTCATATAAGAGAATTCCCGAATTTAATTGTTGTGTTTTATTCTGTGCTAGAAAATTTTCTCTAGACTTCGTAACAGCCATTGTGTACTTCTCATGCTTATATGGATTATAGAAAGTTCCTGTCCGGCTATTATAACTACGTCCTTCTTCTATATTCAAATTCAGGTTTTTGAAAGTTTTATTCGCAATATCTTTCCTAGTATATCTTCCTGACTCCCCACCAAATCCTGTTGAGCGAAAATAAGTAGCCCAATATTCACAATCATCCATAGCAAAATGAGAAGTACCACCATATCTTGTGTAGTATTCACATCTCGGAAAATAATGAACATCTTTTTCTTCTTCTATTGTATCCGGCTCATCCTGTTCACTCGCTTCGTATTTATACCTTTTTTCTAGATTTTTCCCCTTCGAATCATCTTTCCCTTCTTTCTCTTTTTCTTTCTCTTTTTCTTTCTCTCTTTTTCTTTTTCGCATTCCCCCTAAAATGCCCCCTTTTGCAACTAACATACGCCCTGGTTGGTTATTTTGAGGCGAATTGAAATGAACTAGTCTTTTTTGTCCTTCTGAACTTAATAGGGATGCTTGTTCTAGATCTATATCTTTAGCTATGGTTACAGATAACTCATGAGGTTTGCTAGTAAAATTTCCATGTCTTTCCATAGCCTTTACTTTTAACTCACCTTGTTCTTCATATAAGTCTTTTACTTCCCATCCTGCTGCTGTAAGTTTTTGCTCTACTAGCTGCTTGATTATTTCTGTTTTTTTGGTTGATCCTGGTGTATCATTCGTTTTTTCTTCTTCTATTGTAGGAATAACTTGATTAGAAAAATTTCCACAGCTTTGTAAAAACAAGCTGATTAGTAAAACACAAGCTATTAGCCGATGATTTAAATTATATTTTCTGGTCATATTTATAGTAATTACAAATGATGATTGTATAATAGTTGATAGCTAGTAGCTTTGCAAGAAATGTAAAGAAAAATTGTTTAAACTATGAGTTTTCCTGAAGTTCTGATCCTTGATTATCTACCTAGATGTGGCTACGTTTCCTTTCTCTAGCAATTTTTGTATTTCTTCATGAAGAGAATATAGTCCATTTTCAATGGCTACTCTTGCAACTATTTCCAATAGTTGGGTGCATCTTTCTAATAAGCGAGTATGTGCGACATGAGGTCGCTCGCAATAA
>Ga0209935_1000702_pt1 | contig 71058 bp, 54 predicted proteins | sample ThiBio_1000_plan_2_FD_183958 | JGI IMG/M metagenome (GOLD analysis project Ga0209935, IMG submission 183958) | Wastewater bioreactor microbial communities from Cape Town, South Africa - Thiocy_cont_1000_plan (SPAdes) | ecosystem: Engineered > Bioreactor > Thiocyanate-remediating >... | reverse complement strand
ATCTATCTATCTATCTATCTATCTATCTATCTATCTATCTATCTATCTATCTATCTATCTATCTATCTATCTATCTATCTATCTATCTATCTATCTATCTATCTATCGTGATCTATCTATCGTGATGTTGTGGTTGAGGATGACAAGCATCTTGATGCACGTACAGGGTGTTGTTGGTGCTGGCGAGTGACACCATTCCAGTGTTGGATGCACGGACCACCATTGAGCCAGTTACGATCCACTCGGTGCGATTGGTCGACGTGTCAAGGTCAACGAGCCCTTGACTTGACTGATTAATTGGTTCAGTCTCACAACAGGAGCGTGTGTCACGCTCTTGCGACCAACCCGATGTACAACGAACGAATGTACGTTGTTTCTTGATGGCACGTCGGCACAAACACTGCCAACAACACCGCCACCAAGCAAACCAGCACACGCGGGCCATATCGCAGCATGTCGCGTGCGTGGTAGTTGCGAGACCACACGGCAGACACACATACACCTCAGTGGCAGGGAGAGCGAGAGCAACAACACGATGAGTGTGGGTAGGAGAGTGGAGAAGGAGGTCTTTCATTGAGCAGTGGCCCCTCTCATTCGATCGATCCGATCTGAGAGCGAACCGTCAAAGCTACCTAATCTCCTTCCTCGGCTGACACCAACGAGTATTAAAGGTGGCCCTGAGTCCCTGAGCAGCATGTGTCTCCGGCAGTCGGGTGCTAGTTCAATTTGCTTCGTGCGTACGCGATCTCGTGTCGGTCGTACTCGGTGAGCGAGAGCGAGAGCAACGTTTCGAGGGCCGATTGCGCCACCCACGTCGAGGTTGGGTCGGCGGCCACGAGCGCGAGCTTCGTGAGCTGCTGTGCTTGGTCCGCGAGGTCGTTACCAACGGCACGGATGCACGTCGGGCACGACGAGCACGTAATGGCACAGGGCTTTTTGGTGATGGTTTGCGTGTAGACGATGCTGTTACCACATTGATCGTAGACCATCATTGAGCGCTCTATGGGGCTAGAGAGAGAGAGAGAGAGAGAGAGAGAGAGAGAGAGAGAGAGAGAAAGAAAGAATGAGCAGCACCAGCGGTCAGGGTACATCCATTCGATCCGAGATGAAACCATCACTCAGTCACGACGACGACAACGATGATATAACGACGATGAGCATCAATCGTACCTGATTAGCGTACACGCGGCCGGGTCACAAGTTGGTGCGAGCTGGTAGATCTTCTCGGTGACATTGACCGGAGTGCACGAGACCGCGACAGGCAAGTCGGTCGGCGTCGAAGTGTTGCACGGCAGCACCAACCACTGGGGCTCGGGATAGTGCAGCACTTGCAGCTCACAGTCCGGCGAGCAGCCGCTCAAAGTCGACGAGCCGACGTGCTTGACGTCAAGCATCGTGCGAGCGTCGGCGAGCTCCTGCTTGCGCTCTGGCGAGAGAGGAAGTGCGTGAGCCAGCAGCGCCAGCGCCCGTTGTGCAACCGGGCGCGAGACGGCGCTGTGCACTGTGGCGTGAGCAATCTGCTTGGCGTCGGTGACGAAGCGAGCCGCCGTCGCATCATCGACAACTGATGCGCCGTTGGTGGCCGTCGGGCATCTCGGGCAAGGCGGACACTTAATCGTGCAGTTAGTCCTCCACACTGTCGACGAGCGCGTAATGGTGTGGCCGCACTGATCCGAGATGGTGAATATGCGTTGGGTGCTCGATTCGCGGCGGCAAAGATTGACGTTGCACACGGTGCCAGAGGTGTATTGCGATTCGGTGATGGTGACTGGCGTGCACGAGGTGGCGTTGGGATACGTGTTGGGTATCGGTTCGTTGCAATCGATCGCCGTCGAAGGTGGAACGCTCACAATCTCCAACGAGCAACTCGGTGGGCACGAGGAGCCTTGCTGCAAGGTGAGAGACACGCACCCTGCCAACACGGCAAGGACTACAACAAAGGCCTTGGACGAAAAAGCCGATGACAAGACAGCCATGATGACAAGCACAAACTGAAGCGATGCCGAGAGGGGACTAAGAGGGTGGGAGAGTGGGAGGGAGAGAGTGGGAGAGGGAGGGAGAGGGTGGGAGGGAGAGGGTGGGAGAGGTTGGTCTGGCTGTCTTTTTAAGCCCGAAGAGCCTCGGCAGCGCTGGGAAACTCGGAAGATTCTTGTTGTGAACTGAAACGGCGGTTGCGCGCGAATGTGTGCCTGTGTGTGCGCCACATATCTGACTGGCAACCATGCTTGCAAGCCCTTCAGCTTGGATCTTCTCTCTTGCCACGTGATGAACGCCGCGATATTGATGCTGATGCTGATGCGATCTCCGAGTCTACATCAGAGTAGACAACCACGATTAATCACAAATGAACCACTCTTCCTTCTCATTCCTCTTTGAGGCACGAATCGACATTTGTCAATCATCATCAGCGCCAGAGAAGCACTCCCTTCAAGGCTCTTGGTTTCTATCAATCTTTCTCCTCTTCTTCATTACCAATACACCAGCGCTCTTCTTTTGGTTGAGATTGAAAGGGTACAACGAGAGATGGCAGTAACAAGTACATCATATCTGAATCAATCTATCGAGTGCCATAAATATCCTCTCTCTCTCTCTTTCTCTTTCTCTCACACATCGTCAAGGCAGCTACCAGCCCTGACAACCACATGACCCCATAGTTTCAATGAGATACGGTACAATGGTGCACATTGCTGGAACATAGTAGACCGAAAGTGCCTGCCATGCCCACAGTGCCGCAGGTCGGTTTGGACAGCAGCATTCGCGGTATGCTTCGACATGCATGTTGTACACGTACGGCGCGAACGTTCGTTGCACGTACTGTGAGTAACTCGCACTGCTGCACTTGTACCAAGCGTATTCACTCGTGGTATTGTAGCAATCCGTATTGGCACGCAAGAGAAGCTCGGCCTTGAGTTCAGCATCGAATGTCTCGTGATGGCGAAGCAAATACGATCGAACACACTGCGCAGAAGCGCTTTCCCAGGCAGTCGGCTTCGATCGATCACCACGACAAGCACAACTTGCCGCATGTGCGTAAGGAGCTGGCAGCCATTGTAACTGGCTCGCTTCAATGTACCATCCACAGATGGAGCTGGATACGCGATCTTTGCCAGCCCATGAGCACGATGATTGGCATCCAAGAGCCGACGAACATGCATCGGAGCTGGTCGTGGCGATGGTGGTATCGCACTGCGAAGCAGCAGGTACTCCAAGCGTATCAGCACAGTAGCACAGCGGAGTACAATACCCATTCGCTGGCGTGCATGAACGATCGCCAAGTCGTGGGCAACACGTGCATCTCGGTGGCGATGCCAAGGCACACTCATTGCTTGGTGGTGGATACCATTCGAAAGGTGAAGCATGTGGCGCACATCCAGGCGATGGAGATCCAATCACCGCCTCGTCGGCAAGCATCCTTGCAAGTGCTGACCATACCATCGAACGGGCTCGACGCTCCAAATCGCCAAGAAAGACACTGGCTTGCAAAATACTCCACGTCTCACTGCCAGTCATGTTTGAGACTCGAGTAGCAGGAACAACCACACAACCGATTGCAATCGCCAATAGTATGCAAGCAACACGCATCCAACTTGTACGACTACAACTACAATGCCATCGTGGGTGGTCGTTCACGAAAGACATGCTCGCCATCATCAACGTCAACGTCAACGAGTGAGTGAGTGAGTGAGTGAGTGAGTGAGTGAGTGAGTGAGTGAGTGAGTGAGTGAGTGAGTGAGTGAGTGAGTGAGTGAGTGAGTGAGTGAGTGAGTGAGTGAGTGAGTGATGCGCGGAAGTAGAGTAAAGCAGATCGAGGCTTTGTTTGCTTGTGAGTGGCGCGAAATACACAGTCGTAAACATATCTGATAACGCACGTAATCACGAGAGAGAGAGAGAGAGAGAGAGAGAGAGAGAGAGAGAGAGAGGGAATGAGAGGGAGAGAGCGCTCTACATGAGCGATGCTGGCTGCTTGTTGGTGCTTGTGGTACTCGCGATGTTCCTGGAGGCTGCCGTTGGATCGTGGAACAAGTTGAAGGCGAACGAGTCTCCGAGCAACGAGTCATCTCGCACTCGATAGTCGCCGACCGATCCTTCGATCCCGAATTCTCCTCGTGATGACGGGGTAGCCGACGTGTGACGACGCTTGTTCAAGCTTCTCGGTGCAGACTGACCGAGGATTCCATGAGGAGCGGCGTCGCTCTTGAGCATCGTCACTCGCACATCGAGGAACCTCCTCAGAAACGCGGTCACGAGCTTGTGCGACGTTTCACTGATGCCGTCCTCAGCAAAGAACACCTCGACTCGATACTGCTCGGCAATCTCGATCGTCACAACTCCAGCAATGTGCTCGAGATGTGACATTCCGAATCGATCGCCGGTACTCGGTGGATCGAGCCACTCGATGCTCACCAATGTCGATGGCGATGGTGATACCCGTCGGTCGAGAAGCGGTTGCAAGGGCTTGCCGTCGAGCAACGCCATTCCTTGGCGATCGAGCGATCCGGCATCGACCATCACCGAGTGATTGTCGAACTTGATTCCTGCCTCGAGCATGAAGAGGCCTGGAAGATCGACTTGCTTGGTGGCTCGAACCTTGCCGAGTCGCACGTTGAGCTGGAGGCTCGTGTCGGTGACGAGGTTGTACACTCCATCTCGCTCGCCGACAAAGTCGTACTTCTGATCGTCGAATCCCATCACGTGCGGGTCTCCGAATGCCGATCCTGACGAGCCGCCGCCACCGCCGCCGCCTCCACCGCCGCCTCCTCCGCCGCCTCCACCGCCGCCTCCACTGCCGGAAGAGACGCTCAGTGTGGCGGGCGAGGTCATGGTCGACAAGCCAGCGGCCGACGTAAAGGTGGCCGAGTACGTGTTGCCGTTGAAGCCCAACGTCGTGGGATTGGTGGTGAACGAGGGCGATACCGCTCCCGCGATCGCACCTCCAAGAGCGGCGCGACGACGAGTCGATGAGCCAGTGAACGACCACTGCACGCTGACATATCCAGTGGCGGCGGCAGTGAAGGTCGCGGTCGATCCGAGAGACACCGACTGTGACATGGGCTGGAGAGTGATGGTGGGAGCGACGTTCGAGTCGTACCACACTGCACGTCCTCCTAGGCTGTTGAAGATCGGGTCTCCCACGAACACAGTGGCGGCATCGCTCGAGATTCCGACTGACTGGCCTCGTTCAGCGATCGTCGCAATCGAGGCTCCAGTGGAGGCCGAGTAGACGGTTGTCGCAGAGTTATCGATGAAGGCGACGGTCGATCCATCAGGCGTGATGGCCACTCCGTTGAATTGACCAGAGATGGAGGTTTGTAGCGTGAGTGACAAGGACCCCATCGTGTTGACCAACGAGTAGACGGGAGAGTTTGGCCCGCTTGGATGTGCGCACGCGATGGTCGTTGAACCAGCAGACGATTGCGCAGAAAGAGACATTGTAAAGTACCCCACCGAGAGGGGCGTCATGGCGAGGAGGAACTGCGAGGAGACCCAACCGTAGACCATGGTCTTGCTGTACCCGTCGCTCACAGCAAGGCCGCTAGCATCGGGAGCCATTGCGACTGCGTCGATCATGAGGCCGGTTGGGATACTTTGCACCGTCGTGTACGATCCCATCGATAACTGGTAGACCGTCACTGTGGAAGAGCTATCGCCAATCGCCAGTATGGAGCCATCGTCCGACAGCGCTGGCACCAGGCCGTTGAGCATCGCGAACGGTGTACCGGGGTTCAAAGTATGATACACGTAAACGTATTCATCACTTAAGGTGGCACCGGTGCAAGAGAGTGCGAACATGTTGCCACTCGCCGACAGCGCGTGATACGTCTGCTCGATAGTACAAGCTGGAGGCAACGAGATGGAGGTTTGCGTTGTCGCTGCGCCTGGCGAGGTCGCAACAGCGAGTACGGGAGGTACCGTGGTCGCCGATTGCGCAAGCGAGACTAATCCGTTGCTTGAGATGGCGACTCCTTCGCCTTGGTAGGTACCAATATTGCCAACGATCGAGTCGCCGGCGCGAAGCGTGTAGGTTGGCGCCGCAGCATCACACATCAGAACCAACAACGACAACACTAGCGCGAAAACCGAGACGCGACGCAACGAGATCGATGCGACAGACCTGGCGTCGCACCGATGCAACGCCATCGTCAACAGACCCACGATGATGAGCAGAGGAGGAGCACAAGGATGAGCAGCAATGAGAAACCTGGAGACCAGAGCAACGCGTGTTGGACCAGAGTCCTTCCCTCCTCCGGAGCACCGGGGCTGGGGCGGCAACAAAAGTTACCGATTCACTGCCCAAATATGGCGCAGGGAGATGGAATTTGCATCACCGCCAGTATTGGAAATGCTGCTGAAGCAAAGGATGGAAGCATATCGATGTTGCTGGGTGTTATTACAAGATTCATTCTCTCTTTTGTGCCTTGGCCTGCTTGGCACGCAGGTTGGGGTCCAGTGTAGCCTTTCGAATACGAATCGCCTTGGGCGTCACCTCGATGAGCTCGTCCTCGCGCACCGTTGCGATCGCCTCCTCGAGTCCGATAGTGCGCGGTCTGGCCAAACGCACATTGTCGTCCTTGAGAACGGTGCGGAAGTTGGTGAGCGCCTTGGCGCGCACGGGATTGACGTCGAGGTCGAGGCTGCGCGAGTTCTCACCAATCACCATGCCGGTGTACACTGGAGTTCCAGGCCCGACAAACAAAATTCCGCGCGCCTCGAGCGGTTGCAGTGCCTGTGTGTGTGTATGCGCAGAGATTAGAGCGAGTGTCGATGCAGATCAGCATCTGTGTGATGGAGAACACGCGTACATAAGCAGTGGTGGAGCCGTTCTCGGAGCTGATCAAGGCACCGCGCCGACTGGCACTGAGTGAGCCCTTGTAGGGTGCATACTCGTGGAACAGAGTATTGACGGTTGCCGTTCCACGCGTCTCGGTATTGAGCTCGGCCTACGGAGATTGCGCTGTGTCAGCGCTCTCTCGCTCTGTAGCAACACCACACGACGATCTCACGTACCCTAAGTCCAATGAGCGCTCGCGAAGGTACATAAAACTCCAAGCGAGAGCGTGTTGGTCCAGGCTTCATTTGAACGAGGTCTTTGGTAGCACGGCACTCTCAGTGAGTGAGTCGCTCCTCTCCTTGGCTCGTGCGTGCGCACAGCCGTGTGTTCGTACCTCCTTTGCGATTGGATAGGATATCAATGACAGCACCAGTAAATTCCGAGTCGACGTCAATGATGAGCTCCTCGATCGGCTCGAGGCGTTTGCCCTTTTCGTCGGTCTTGTACAGCACCTCGGGCGGCGAGACCGAGATCTCGAAGCCCTCTCGGCGCATGGTCTCAATCAAGATGCCGAGCTGCAGCTCGCCGCGGCCGTGCACCTCGATCTTGTCCTTGCGAGCCATCGAGCGATGCACCTGTAGCGAGACGTTGCTCTGCAGCTCCTTCTCGAGCCGACTGACAATGTGTCCCATGGTCATCTTGGAGCCGTCGCTATCGCGGCCAGACAGAGGGCTATCGTTCACGCCAAAGGTCATCGAGATGACGGCCGGATCGATGGGGTCCGCCGGTACCGGCTCGGTTACGGTCGGTGAGCACACGGTGGACGTGACCGACGTGGTCTCGAGGCCAGCGACGCCGATAATGTGACCAGCCGCCGCCTCGGTGAGGTGCACTGAGCTGAGGCCGCGACGCGCAATGAGCTTGACGGCCGTGCCTGCAAGCAATCATGTTGGAACTGCGTGAACACACACACACACACTCTCTCGCTCTCTCGATACCACGGGCAAGATGGTGCTCGTACCGGTTTCGATTGGCTTGCCCTCGCGATCAATCGCTTTGAGCGGATCGCCCGTGCGAATGGTACCGGAAACAATTCGTCCAATCAAAATACGGCCAAGGTGATCGTCGTGGCTGAATGAATTCATCACAACCACCACACGACAATGTGAGCAAGAGCAAGAGCAAGAGTGAGAGACGGAGAGAGAGAGAGAGAGAGAGAGAAGCAATAGACTTACTCGAGAGCTGATACAAGCATCTTGAATGGATCAGAAGGCGAGCTGGCTTTCGGTGGCGGAATGTGCTCGAGTATAGTCTCGAACAACGGCGTCATGCCTTCGGTGCCAGGTTTGCCCTTGACGAAATCGGCGCTCTTGACGGTCCAGCCTTGCTTGGCTGATGCGTACAACGTCGGGTACTCGAGCTGGTTGTCATTTGCGTCCAACGATACGAATAAGTCGAACAGCTGTGTCGAGCAAACACAAAGCAACGATCAATTAGTTTTGATTGATTGATTGATTCGATTGATTGATTGATTGATTGATTGATTGATTGATTGAGTGAGTGATTGATTGATTGATTGATTGAGTGATTGATTGATTGATTGATTGATTGATTGATTGATTGATTGATTGATTGATTGATTGATTGATTGATTGATTGATTGATTGATTGATTGATTGATTGATTGATTGAGAGCGAGAGAGAGAGAGAGAGAGAGAGAGATCGTATACACTAGTCTCAACTTGGTCGAGGTAGTTGTCGCCAGCGGCCTCCATCATGGGCGAGTCCATCTTGTTGAGCACGACGATGACGGGCAGGCCCTTCTTGAGCGCCTTCATGAGCACGAACTTGGTCTGCGTCATGACGCCCTCATTGGCGTCCACCAGCAGCACCACGCCGTCGACCATGCACAGCACGCGTTCCACTTCTCCGCCAAAGTCACCGTGTCCTACGCGCGATCCACACATACGTATGAGCGATCCGAGGAGCGCGGGGTGCGCTTGGGGTCGCTGGTGCGAACGAACCTGGCGTATCGACAATGTTCACGACGTAGCCGTCGCGATAGTCGACCGCTGTCGCCTTGGACAGAATGGTGATGCCACGCTCCTTCTCGAGTTGATTGTGGTCCATAGCGCGCTCCTTCGATTGGTCCGAAGCTCCACAAGCATGCTACTCGTACACACGCACACGCACACGGCAGCGTGCTCCTATCAGCTCCTTCGCTCGTTCGCTCACTCATCATCGATGCGCCGATCATGGCATCCGTACCAGCAGCTTATCGACCAGCGTGGTCTTGCCGTGGTCGACGTGGGCGATGATGGCGACGTTGCGGATCTTGTCGGCGGGCGTGATGGTGGCCGAGGTCGAGAAGGGCCGGAAGTGCAGCCAGTCGCCGCGCGCGCTGCACCGCACCGAGCACCGCACCGGCGCCTCCTCGTGCGCCTGCTGCTGCTGCTGCTTCGACACAGCGCTGCTGCGCCCCACGGCCCATCCCATCGAGTGCCCGAGGCGGCTCCACGGAGCCGTGCGAGTTGCAGTTGCGATGGGAGCCGCCCTGACTGGCGTGGCCGTGGGCGCAGCAGCGGTGGTGGCGGTGGCCGAGCAGCTCGGTGCTGCTGCTGCTACCGCTCGTGGCGCCACCGCTCGTGCGAGCTGACTCACACGGCAGCAGTGGAGTGCATTGATCGAACGAGCAGCTCGAAGCATCGTCGTCCTCTCGCACAGAATAATAAGCAGTGTGCAGTCGACAGGCGGGCAGCAACAAACAACACGAACAACACGAGAGAGAGATCTCGCTGTTGCTGAGCGCGCGTGCCCCATACACCACTTCCTGGAACTGCCGCCGCCGCGCACTTCGCATCGCGTCTCTCCCCCTCTCGCACTAAATATCTCAATATCTCAATATCTCATTGGGGGTGGCGTGTTTAGTATTACATGTTGGTGGCTCCGGGAGCTTGCCGCCCGACCACCAGCGCGTGTTGCGATGTGGTCTTGATTCCGGGTGCTGTCGACGGGCGAATCTCAATGACATTGTCCCAGTAGTTGTCGAGAACCGTTGGTAGTGGCTGCTCGCTTGCCAGTCGTATTCCTGACTCTACCTCGTTGCAAGCAGGATCAGTATTACCGTGTAATGAGGCAGCGCAGAACGTGCCCAACGTACTGTCGATCGTGTACGCGAACGAGACTACTGCAGACTGTGGCGACTTGGCCACCGTGATACGCCGCAGGTGGTTGAACTGTGTGATGGGGCATGGCGTTGGAGTTGGCGGTGATGTTGAGGTTGTTGACGATGATGATGGCTCAGCGACGACCTTCTCGCTGGTGCACTGCTCCGCTACGAACGAGCGCAAGTACTCCGAGCAGTAATCGAGCACCAGGCGCGTGTTGACGTTGTGCGCCCAGGTCTTGCCGAGGGCCGCCGTGAAGCGAGACTCTCGCTCGGAGCTGCCTGTGCCTCCGCCGCCGCCGCTGCTGCTGTGGTGGCTCGTTGCTCCGCCTGTAATCTGGTTGGTGATCAGCACCGGCAGGCGGTACTCCTCAGCCAGCATCTTGAGCCGCTGCGCCTCGAGGCTAAGCTGACTCTGGCGCTCGAGCCGAGATGCCGTATCGACTCCCGCCTCGCGTCGCATCAATGCCGCGATCGAGTCCACCACCACGAGCCTCACACGTCGCTCGATGATGATCTCCTCCAACGCCGACATTCTGCGCCACTCCTCATCGAATGAATCAATGAATCCCCAATACACGGCACGCACGCACACGTACAAGTGCTTGAACTCATCAAAGGTCGACACTTGGTGCACGAGGACGGCCTCCATACTCGCCACGACTCGGTGGGCCAGCTCGTCGCCCGAGAGGCCCTGCACGACGAGCGAGTGCTCGACCAGCTCGGCGAGCCGCGCCGCCGAGAAGCCCGCCTCGGTCGAGATGTACACGACTGCCGGCTGCACGCGTGTGCTCGAGCGATCGGTCGCGATCGTCGTGGCAGCCAGGGCGCTGAGCATCATGTTGAACTGGCTCTTGCCGACGCCAGCGGCGCCCACGATCTCCGTCAACGAGGCGCTCGGGATGCCGCCGCCGAGGACTGCATCCAGCGCTCTCAGCCGCGTCGGCAACACACTGTCACGCTGTTGTTGCAACAGCGTCGCAGCCTGCCACATCCAGATAGACACGGCCACGGTGAGGGAGGTTCGCGCGATGCCTTGCGCGCCTTGCGATGGCAGCCGGCACGAACCGATTGCCGCGCCGGGCACACCGAGCGGCTGACCGACAGCACCAGGCGATGCACGAGCTCGTAGCTCAGCGGATCGAGCCGCTCTTGTATCTCGGCCTCCGTGATCCCCAGCACATCCTACACATTCACACGCATTCAGATGCGCATGAGTCACTCGAACGAGGGTGCACGAGGCCTCTCGCGCGGACCTTGCACGAGAGCAGGTTGCTGCGACTCAGGCGAGCCACCAGCTCCTCGTCCTCGACCAACACTCGTGCCAGCCGCTTCGTAGCCATCGCGCCCTTCGTTCCTCACTGACTCACTCACTCACTATCAACTGACACGAGCCAATCAATCCGGTGTGGCGGGCACGAAGCGAACGAGCGAATGTCGAGGTCGATGGTTGCTGATGATGATGTATCACTCGCTCGCTCGCTGCAGCTTGCACGCATCCCGAGCTGCTGCCGGTGCGTGGGTGATTGCCTGTGCTTGTGACGACATCAACGCAACATGGCACTGTTTCGAGTGGTGCTTGGGTTGACGGTCACGATCTTGGTCGTGTTGAGCGCGGTCGAGGTGCTCGTGCGCAACGTCGCTCGCGACACGCCGACCGCGACCCCGACGCTGATGACCAACCCTCGCGCCCCTCTGCCGCTGCCGCCTCAAGCCGCCGCCGTCTCGAACGTGCAACAACGGCGCCAGCAGCAACAGCACAAGAAGGCCGAGGAGGATCTCTTTCACAATGTCGAGTCGTTCGTGGCCGAGGAGCGCCAACGCGTCGAGGTCGAGCGCCGCACGCAGCAGCAGCTGGTGACGCATCTCGTGCGCCGCGAGCTCGAGCGCGAGCGAGCGCTCATGCACGCGGTGATGCTGCCGACCACACCATCATCCGCATGGCTCGACGATGGCATCGATGCGTGTCGCGCTCACGATGCAGGCGAGTACCACCAGTATGGAGGCTGTGTCACTGGCCGTACGTCGCGAGCGAGCGAGGGAACGAGCGAACCTGTCGCCAGCTGGCGCATGACTGACGCGCAGTGTCTGTCGCCGCAGACGTCTTGATACTGCATCACGAGCACGAATCGGGAGTGCACGAGCTTCTGCACGCATTGGCGGTCGTGTGGCGCGAGCTGTCGCTCGATGTGGCGCCTGCGCAGCTGCTGGACGACCTGGCGCCTCACGTCGCACCAGCCGGCATCCCGACGCATCGCCACGCCGCGGCCGCCGCGGCCTTCGATCACCACGTGTCGCAGCTTCGTCAGCGCCTGGATGCTGCCGCGAAGCAGCGACTCGACGCCACGCACCGCGAGGCTCCCGTGCGGCTGGTGGTCACAATGTCGCTGCGAGCGATCGAGGCGGCGCGGCTGTCGGTGCACGACGTGCTCGGCATCGCGGCCCACGCCGGCATCCACCACCTGATCGTGCTGCATCGCGGCCACTTGTCTCGCGAGCTCGCCGTCAGTCGCCGAGCGCTGGCCGCCACTGACTCGGAGCAGCTCGAATGCAAGGCACACCTGCGTCTCACGCCCGAGATGCTCGTGCGCTGGGAGCAGCTCGATCGCCACTACCAACAGGCCATGATGTCTCTCTCGTTCCCGAACCAGCTGGTGCTGTCGTACGAGGCCGACATGGAGCGCGACCACATGCAGACGGCGGCGCTCAAGGTGCAGCACTTCCTCGGCAGCACCAAGCTGCTACCACTGTCGTTGCCGAGCCATGACACTGCTTCCGCTGCTGCCGCCACTGCGACCACAAGGTCGCCATCGATGATGCCAGCGCCGCAATCTCGTTGCAGAGCCATTCGCGATGAGATTATCGACTATGCACAAGTGGTGGATCTACTCGATGGCACACGGTGGGCGACATTGCTCAGCCACAACCCATCGCCAATCGAGACCGATCCACGTGTCGCTGTCGGTCTTGTTGTGCTCGCTGATGGATCGTGATGTCGTATGACGACGACTACCAACTACTGAATACAGCAAGTGCTGCTGCTTCAGTTGTTGCCTTCATCTCAAGAGCAAGTATATAACGAATGGTTTACTCTACAAAACTATACGACTACAACAGAATCGACAACAACAATCAATCATGCGCACTTCTCAATGAATCGAATCAAATCAGTAGAGGAATGTAAACTACAACCACGCACACATACACACACATAGATGGATAGAGGAATCAAGATGAGAAGAGAAGAGTGCCTGCCTCACTCACATCGACTCGACGGTATCTTGCAGAATCAATGGATAGGTCTCGGACCATGGCTTGCACTCTCGCGAGTAGTTGTAGCGCACGGGCTCGACGTCGCGCTTGAGGGCCGCCAGATCAAAGAGCGTACACACGGGCAGCCGCGCAATGTACATCTCGGTCGCGATGCGCACCTTGAGATGAAAGTGCGACGAGTGCGACTTGGTGTGGACCGTGGCGCCGCCGCCGTGCACAAAGTCGTCGGTCTCGCGGCGCTCCTGCAACGGCGTGTAGTGGTAGGTCTCGTTGCCGATGCCGAAGCGGCGCTTGAAGAGGTCGATGGCGTGCGCCAGGTGCTCGGCCTGCTGGCGCGTCAGGCGCATGAGGCGGCCGTGCAGCGGATGCACGGCCGTGATGATGACGAACGGCTCGAGCTTGTCGGACACGAAGAAGCAGTAGCGCACGTCGTCGAACACCTCCTTGTGGCACAGCGTCACGTACTCGCGCTTGACCGTGACGTTGATGAAGTTGCGGCGCGGATTGCACACGACCTTGATCTCCATCATGTGCCGCAGCAGCGGGTCGTGGCGGCTCAGGCTCTCGATCGCCTGCTGCTGGATGGCCTTCATCACGTGGTGTGCCAGTGGCCCTTTGGCGACGCTCGGAGCGAGTTCTAGATTCGGAAGAACGAGCGCTGACGCGCCACTGCCACCGTCATCGTTGTGATGGTGGTGGTGGTGATGTTGTGGTGGACCTGAGCGCCAAGGGCCGCGTTGCTGTTGTTGCTGTTGCTGTTGCTGTGGCATGTGTGGGTACGGTTGATATGGTGTCGCGAGAGTAGGGACAGGAGGAGGCAGCCTGAAGTGCGCGTCAGGCGGCGGGGCGTTGGCGGTAGCAGCCGGCGGTGTCGATGGCGACGACGACGAGGAGTCGAGAGTGGAGGCGCCGCCATCGTGGCGCTTGGCGGCAGGCAAGTAGTCCTCGCGTCCACTGTCAGGCTCAGAGCGCTTGAGCGACGTGGTGGCGGCGGTGGCCGTGGGATCAGCGGGGTTGTGTTCCATTGGTTGGGTAGACTTGCGGACAGACAGACAGACAGACGCGGCCAGGAGAAGCGAAGCGAAGCGAGGGAAGGACGGCAGGCAAGAAATGAAGCAGCCGCTTCGACGAGCGTCGCGTCGTTGTCGTTTCTCTTCGTCGCCTCGTGCTGCTGGGTACGCTGCTTCAATATCTATCAATCAATCAATCTACTGCTTCAATATCTATCTACCTACTGCTTCAATATCTATCAATCAATCAATCAATCTACTTCTTCAATGTCTATCAATCAATCTACTTCTTCAATATCTATCAATCAATCTATTCAATATCTATCAATCTATCTACTGCTTCAATATCTATCTATCTATCTACTGCTTCAATATCTATCAATCTATCTACTTCTTCAATATCTATCAATCAATCTACTTCTTCAATATCAATCAATCAATCTACCTCTTCGATATCAATCAATCTACTTCTTCAATATCTATCAATCAATCTACTGCTTCAATATCTATCAATCAATCTACCTCTTCGATATCAATCAATCTACTTCTTCAATATCTATCAATCTATCTACTGCTTCAATATCTATCAATCAATCTACTGCTTCTATTGTCTAATTGTGGATGTACATCTCCAGCGCCAAGATGCAGCGAGTGGTGCAGGGCCTCAAGAGGGCCGCGCCGTACCATCGGTACCTGTCGTTGACGATGGGCGTCGTGCTGTCGCTGCCGCTGATGATCGTGCCGCTGAGCGACGAATACCCGCGGTACGCCCCTCACAACCCCAACCAACCAACCAACCAACCAACCAACCAATCGCATCTGATATGAATGGGACCGGTCCTTGGCGGCGGCGCGTCTCTCTGTCTCTCGCGTGTGGACGACAGAGCCGGGCGCATGGCGAGTCTGTGCGTGTTGATGTCGGTGTACTGGCTGTTCGAGCCGATCCCGCTCGCCGTCACGGCCATGATCCCCGCCGCGCTCTTCCCCTTCTATGGTGCGTCCGACGTGCTTGGTGGCTCGGTGGACGCTCGTGCCTCGATGCGTGCGCGATCGTGCTGATGAACGGTGGCTCGACGACGGCAGGCATCATGAAGGCCGACGCGATCGCGCACGAGTACTGCAACGACTCGATCGTGCTCTTCTTTGGAGGCTTCGCGGTCGCCAAGGTCCCACTCACCCCGACTCACCCTTGCTCCCTCCCTCGCGATGAGCACAACATCATCGATACCAACACGATGCATTCAATCCGTAGGCAATGGAGCGATGGAAGCTGCACGTCCGGCTGGCGCTGAGCCTGCTGGTGATGGCGGGCAACAGGCCCAACCTGCTGTTCAGCTTCATGACCGCGACCGCCTTCCTGTCGATGTGGATCTCCAACACGGCCACGGCCGCCTTGATGGTGCCGATCCTGCTCTCGATGCTCGAACGCATCAAGGACAACCTCGTGCGCTCGCATACGGCCGGAGCCTCGGGCACCCTGGCCATGGCCGACGAGATCTCCGATCCGATCGCGATCGACATGCCGGCCTCGCACAAGCCCGCGTACGGTACCATTCCGCTCCACACGCATGAGCACACCGACTTCTCCGTTCATTCGCCTGCTGCCGTCAGCCCATCGGCCGTTGGTGATGCGGATGCAATCGTCGTCGATTGCGCCCTTAGCAGCAGTGGCGGGAGCAGCAGCGGCAGCGGGAGTGTGGGAGGAGCCAATCTACATCATGGCGATCGCTCGTACGGCCAAGCCCAAGTCGTTGCGTCATCGTCGTCGTCATCTGCTTCTGCTAGCAGCTCGGACGATGGAAACGACGATGCGACGGCGGTAGTGGACTTGCAAACGAATGCCGAGATCGAAGAGATGCTCCAACCGTACTATCGCTATGCGCGATGTATCTTGCTCGCGGTCGCCTACTCGGCATCGGTCGGAGGCTCGACGACCATCATCGGAACTGGTACACCGCAGCGCTATTGTTGTTTCGTTGACGTGACTCTAACGTGCAAGCACACATACATATGCACCACTACAACCAATTCTTTGTAGCAACGAACGTGGCATTGCTGCAGGTGACACGAATCTTGTACCCAGATGCACCAGAGGTGTCGTTCGTGCAGTGGTCGCTGTATGCGCTGCCGATCGGCTTCATTCTACTCTTCTTCATGTGGTTCGTATTCTGCTACGGTTCGGATTGGAAGATCTCTCGAGAGCGATGGATCTACCGCGACGCCAAGCACATCGACCTCGATACATCGACCTTTCAGCGCCAGCTCATTGAGCTTGGATCCATGACCTTCGAGGAATGGACTGTCGTATTTGCAATGACCATCATGATCGTACTCTGGTATCAAGAACAACAACGCTGCCCTCCGTATCGTCGTCATCGTCCTTCTTCTCACAGAGTTCCTTCCCTTTCCTTTCGTTGCCGATAGGTTCACGCGTCTTGGACTGTCAAACAGCTGGTTTCCAGGCTGGATCGCGTGGTTCCCCATGGGAGGCTATGGAACCGTGGCAGTAGCGACCGCGATCGCGTTGTTCATGTTGCCATCGCGCGAGTCAGGCTTCAAGAAGGGCCTGCTGGAGTGGAGCTCGCTCACCACCTTCCCATGGGACATTCTCATCCTGCTCGGTGGTGGATATGCGCTTGCTGCCGGATTCTCGAGCACAGGCTTGAGTGAGCTGGTCGGCGAAGCGCTCAAGGGCTTGAATGTCTTTCCGGTCGTTATCATCATTGGAGCCGTGTGTACCATCACTACCTTCTTGACTGGTTCGTATCGTCTATTCACTCCCTCACTCTCTCACTCTCTCACACTCTCACTCTCGCACAAATCGCTATGGTCGTGGTTGCTGATCTAATCACTCGCGCGCACTTAGAGCTCACTTCCAACATTACTGTGAGCAACATCTTCTTGCCGATCGTGGCGTCGCTCGCAGTGTCGCTCGGCGAGCACCCGATGCTTCTCATGGCGCCGTGTACCGTCTCGGCCTCGATGGCCTTCATGTTCCCGGTCGCCACACCGCCAAACGCCATCGTGTTCGCGTCGGGCTACCTTTCCGTGCCGACCATGGCGCGGTACGGCTTGCTCTTCAACCTCACGGGCGTGGTGGTCATCACTGGTGCAACGCTGTTGCTCGGACCATGGGTTCTGGGCTACACGTATGGCGAGGTGCCGCCGTGGGCCACAGGCGGTGCCATGATGTGAGTTAGTACCAATGGTGGATTGTATTTGTAGCTTTCTCTTGCGCATTCGCACTATCATCAGCATCAGCATCATCATTTCTTGATTCTCTTCGAGTTATCTCTATCATATCATCTCACCCAGAGATATAGAGAGAGTGTGTGTGTGCGAGAGGTTTACGAACAAGCGAGCGCGCATTACGTTGATTTGCATTTCATTTGTTGTGTTTTGATTTCGAATACCGCGGCGCGAGAGAGACGAGATGCGCCGTGTACTCTTCAATGCTGCTGTTGTGCGGTGTGTATGGTGTGATTACGCGAATGTAAATACTGTGGTGCGGTCTGTGTGGTGTGTCTTGTGTGTGTAACATGTGAGAGAGCGAATCTCGATTAGCGTCAAGATGAAGCTGCAAGATGGCGGATAGCGGAGCGTGCTTGCGCGTAAATCGAGTGAGTGCCGCTCACTCTCTCTGGCGACAATGAAGGAGCTGACTGCTGTATTTTTACGAGAGGATCTCACTCTGGCTCTCGCGAGTTGGACCGCCAGCTTCCGCTGTGACAATTGAAGCAGCCAGTACGAGAGAGAGAGAACACGTGAGAGCGAACGAACCAGGATCTAGAAGGCCACAGGCACACACACACACACACAGGCTGGAGGGCAGAGAACGCCACGCGCGACTACGAAGGCCGAGTGCTGAGGAAGGAGCATACTCAAAGCCCGCGATCGCGCGACCACCAGCCTCTCTGTAAGTGCTGAGGAAGAAGAGGCTCCCTTCCTTCTCTCTGCTCCCTCTCTGTGTGTGTTGCATTCGTTCGTTCGCTCGCTCGCTCTCGCACAGCAGCACTCGGTACCTTCCACATCGTACCCAGCGAGTGTTGTGCGTTCGGTGAGTGAGTGAGTGAGTGAGTGAGTGAGTGAGTGAGTGGGGCGAGGGAGTGAGTGACCAGTCAGTCGCACTCCAGAGGCCGCAGCATCTTGCTAACGACCCAACAACAGCGCGGCTGGGCTCACTCTGCCGCCAGCCAATATCTTCTACGATCCTGCTGCTGCTGCATCTACTGCTTCATCTACTATCGTAGTAGTGTGAGTACCCACCTCCTCTGTCCCCTTCTCTTCCCCTCGATCATGGCTGGCCGTTGTTATACGCTGGACCTTGCAGCCAAGGGTCTATCTTCGCTGCCGTCGGCGCTGTTCTCGCGCACCGACCTGCGCAAGCTCGAGCTGTCGCGCAACGCCATCAGCGCCATCCCTCCTGCGGTCGGCAAGCTGGCGCATCTCGAGGACCTGAACGTGAGCGCCAACAAGCTGTCCGACATACCGAACGAGCTCGGTAGCCTGCGCGAGCTGCTCTCGTTGAACCTTCGAGCCAACAAGCTCACGGCGCTGCCTGCGTCCCTGTCGGCGCTCGACAAGTTGGTGCAGCTGAACCTCGCCGAGAACCAACTGCGCCACGTGCCCGAGTGCGTGGCGTCGCTCTCGGGCCTGCGTGTGCTTCACCTCGACCGCAACGTCTTGAGCGGCTCCGACTCGGGCAGTGCCGCTGCCACGCCATCGCCGCTCGCGGCCCTCGCGCCCTTGCGCTTGTTGCGCGTCTTGTCGCTCACGGGCACCGGCCTCGAGAGCGTGCCCGAGGTCGTGTGTCGACTCGTGGGCCTCGAGGTCCTGGTGCTCGATAACAACGCCATCACACACCTCCCGACCACGCTCACGACTCTCACCAATCTGCGCCATCTCTACGTGCGCCACAACCGTCTGACGCTCGAGTCGACGGCTGCTACTGCGCTCGAGCTCGCGCCCTTGACGTTGCTGCATCTCATTCGTACACACGGCAATCCTGGCCTTCCGAGTCGCTTTCTACTCCTTCGTAATGGCGCTGCTACTGCTGCTGCTGACTCGTCATCGTCGTCATCGTCATCGTCACTTGTTGTTGATACGATCGATCTCGCTGCCAACGATCTCACCGAGATTCCAAACGATACGCTCCAACGTACCACATGCGAGCATCTCTTCCTCGACTACAACCAGCTCAAACTACTACCTGCCGCCATCGGTAAGCTCACCAACCTCACCGAGCTTTGCCTCAACAACAACCGCCTGACGCAGCTTCCGATCGAGATCGGTGCGCTCGCGAACCTCAAGGTGCTGCATCTCGAGTTCAACGATCTCACGCAACTACCGGGTCAGTTGGGCCTCCTCGAGTGCCTGACGCACCTCTACGTCGACCACAACTATCTCTCGTCGTTGCCCGAGGAGTTTGAGCTGCTGCTCGATCTCGTGCACTTCTCGGCCGACCACAACGACCTTCCCGAGCTGCCGGCGCCAATCACCTTCCTCGAGAACCTCGTCACGCTCTCGCTCGCATACAATCGCATCGAGGCCGTATCGGAGGCCTCGTTGGCGCACTTCAAGTCGCTCGAGCGCCTCTACCTGGGCCACAATCGCTTGACGTCCTTCACGCTACCCGAGGCGCTACCGTGCGCCGTGTCGCTCTGCGAGCTACACCTCGACTCGAACGACGCACTCTCGACTCTCTCACCCAACCTACGCCACCAATACGTTACGCTCGCCTCGGCCTCTCTCTCCGCCTCGAGCGCCGCGACTCAGTGGCGCATCATCAACCTCTCCAACACGGCAATCGAACTACACCTCGCGCAAGAGGTGGCTTCGACCGCCGCCGCCGTCGAGGTCGCTTCCGTAACCGCCATCACACGAAGCACAACGATGGCGTCCGCCTCGGCGGCGGCGGCGGCGGACGACGACGCGCCATGCTCTTCCCATTCGATCACGTTCGCTGACTCGCCCGTGTACAAGAGCGATGGTGAGGCCAGTAGTAGCTTCGATAGTACCGGCGGTGCTGGTAGTATTGCGAGCCAACTCTCGCGTCCGTCGACGGCCGACGACGACTCGGACTCGCGTGTGTCGCCGTTCGGATTACGGCGTCGTACCTCGTCGAGCACCGAGAACTTTCTCCTCGATACACGCCGCAAGTCGGGCTCGATCAGCGGCGAAGGTCGCCCCACGACACCACGCTCGGAGGACGCGTGCTCGACCACGGCCGACGAGGACACCGACTCGAACATGGACGGCTTGCAGGCCGAGCTCGATAGCGACGAGGAGAACGAGGTGCTCGACGAGCTGACAAACTTTGAGGCCGAGGAGGAGCTCGATGCCGAGGAGCTCGTACTCGACCTCGATCTCTGCTCGCAGAACCTGATCGACGTGCCGCCCGAGGTCTTTACCAAGAAGAACCTCGAACGCCTGCAACTCGACATGAATCTCCTCGAGACGCTCCCGGCCGCCATCGGCCTCCTGCGCCATTTGCGTGAGCTCTACCTCTCGGACAATGCCTTCACCGAACTGCCGTCGGTCTTGTTCGAGCTCGTATCGTTGCAGGTGCTCGATCTCGAGAGCAACCAACTCACCGCGCTGCCGGCCGACATTGCACGTCTGTCGCGACTCAAGACGCTGCAACTGGCGTCGAACGTGCTCGAGAGCGTGCCGCCGCAACTGGGCGACCTCTCGAACCTCCGTACCTTGACGCTCTCGGACAATCGTCTGCGCGAGCTGCCGGCCGAGCTCTCGAACCTCGTCAAGCTCGAGAAGCTCCTGCTCAAGAACAACCAGCTCGTCGCGCTACCGGCCAACCTGCAGCAACAGCTGCCTCGTCTGCAGACGATCGAGCTCGAAGGCAACCCGATGCACTCGTCGCGCATCGACTGGTCGGCGCGTCGTGATACCGACCTCCTGGCCGCCGACTACTCGTCCAAGTCGCTGCACCAGGTGCCGCGCTCGATCTGGGACGAGGGCGCCATCGAGCAACTCAATCTCTCGAACAACCAACTGACGTTGCTGCCGCCCGACATTGGCGACCTCGGCCCGACGCTGCTCGAGCTCTTTCTCAACAACAATCGTCTCACCTCGCTGCCGCCCGAGATCGGCCTCCTCAACAATCTGCGCACGCTCAATCTCGACAACAATCGTCTCACCTCGCTGCCCAAGGAGATTGGCCTCCTGGCCGATCTGACGCAACTCTCGCTCGTCAACAACCAACTCACCTCGCTACCGGACGACCTTTGCTTCCTCGGCGCCTTGCGCATGCTCGTGCTCGACCACAACTTTATCGTCGAGCTGCCAGACGACCTCGGCGCCATGGCGAACCTCGAGCTCATCTCGATCCAGCACAACGAGCTCGTGCTCTTGCCGGCATCCATCTCGGAACTCGCGCAACTGCGCGGCCTCAACCTCGACAACAACCAACTCACCGAGTTACCGACCGACCTCGCGCGTCTCACCAAGTTGCGCTTCCTCTCCATCCGCAACAACCTCTTCACCGCCATCCCGAACGAGACCGCCGACTTGCCCGAGCTCTCCACTCTCAGGATCGATGGCAATCCACTCGAGGGCGTCGTCGGTCTCATTGCCGATAACTTGATCGAGATCGCCGCCGAGCGTGATGGCTTGAATCTCTTGGTCGAACAATTGCAAGCTTCCAAGACACGCCAAAAGGAGAAGGAACATGAGTTGACTCGTCAACTTCAAGAAGAGGAAGAGCAACATCGAACGACTTTGGTATGTCGCATAGAGGCAGGCTTGTGGAAGCAAACGAATGATTGACCGCTGCTCCTTATCCATTCATCCGCCCATTCATTCATTCATTCATTCATTCATTCATTCATTCATTCATTCATTCATTCATTCATTCATTCATTCATTCATTCATTCATTCATTCGTCCATCCATCATCGTTTAGAAACAACTTGCTGATTTCCAATCCGAGAATCGCAAGTTAATCAAGGCCGCTCGAATGGATGCCAAAAAGTTGACTGAAATGGATCGAGAATACAAGCGTCTCAGTGATGCTGTTGATGAAGCTATCAAGTATGTGGTTCTCTCTCTCTCTTGTGCCTGTACGCGAGATGTGAAGGTACTCATACAATTACGATGAACAGGACCAAGGAGGATAGCATTGCACGTTTGCAACGAGTACTACTACAATTGCGCTTGACAATGGGAGAGTGCGAGAAGGTTCTCTCCGAAGAACGCCGTGCCGGATTGCAGGAGGTCGATTCGACGCTCTTGTTCGAGATCAAGATGCAAAACAAGTGGATCCTTACAGCCATGAATGCCAAGGAGAAGCGACGCTCTAAGGGCAGTAGTTCGGCGAGCAAGGTAGCGTGAAGGCTTGGCAAATTGCTCCTCGTCGTCGTCACTCACTCACTCACTCATCTCGCTTCTGCAGGATGCTATTCAACCTCGAGGAAAGCGTTCTGCGCGAGTCACTAGTTCGCAGATCGCCGAGGCACTGGACCGGCGCAACAAGACCTTCACACCACTGCGCTCCCGCAACGGCAGCAACGAGCACCTTGCTACGTGGGAGGCTCAAAAGAGGCAGCTCGAACTCATGCCATCGCCGCCGTTCGAGCTCGACTCGGCGCGCTTCTCGGCCTTGGTGTTCACCGTGCAGGAGAACGGCACCAAGCGCCTCTCGGCCGGCACCATTGTTGGCTTCGTCGAGTTCATGATCGACGGCAACTCGGTCCCCGACGAAGTATACACGACCTTCCTCATGTACAGGCAACACGCCAAGGCCGACGTGATCTTTAACATTCTCGAGTCCAAGTACGTACATGGTGTATCTCTTACCAACGATCTCAGCCGCGTGTGTCACTCACTGGCGCTGTGCCTCGATAACAGATTCCTCTCGGCACCAACTGGTGAGAACTATCCGGTTCTTGATTATCGCCATCGGTATCTACAAATTCGTTCGCGCCTTTTGCTGTTGCTGATTACTCACACGTGCTGGTCTGTCGTACTCGCTGAATTATGATAGAATCATGTTCCTACTGCAACAGTGGATCCATTCGTTCTACGTCCAAGACTTTATGTCGGACTCTACACTGCAGCAGCGCCTCACCAGCTTCCTGCAAGGTCCTGCCAAGGATACGGAGTTCGTTGATTGGAGCAACTCGATGCTCTGCGTCATCGAGAACTTGCGCTCCAAGGCGCTCAAAGAGAAAGAGAAAGACAAGGATGGCAAGGACGCCTCCAAGGACAGCGCCGAGGACGATAGCACCGATGATGGCACGCCGCGGCTCAAGCGCAAGGGATCCAAGTTCATGGATGTACGCACGGCACGTTGTTGTTGTTGTTGTTGTTGTTGTTGTTGTTGTTGTTGTTGTTGTATCCTCCTTATCGTCGTGCAAGTGTGCTCGATGCTAACCTCTCGCGTGTGTGTCTCTCTGGTGGTGGTAACAGCCGGGAAGCTTGTTGACCCGCAAGAGCTCGCGCATCTTTGATCTCAGCAAGGGCCGCCTCGATGTTTCGAGCGTCGATCCGGCGGATCTGGCACAACAGTTGACCTTGATCGAGTTCGAGACCTTTAAGAGCATCGACCCGGTCGATTGCATCGATGCATCGCGCAAGAAGGTCGGCGGTATCAAGACGCAGATCACGTGGTTCAATCGCGTTGGTATGTGGGTCGCGTCCGAGATCGTGACGCATCCCAACATCAAGAAGCGCGCCTCGGTCATCAAGTTGTTCATCAACGTCATGCAACACTGCCGCGAGTACAACAACTTTAACACGTTGCTCGAGATCAATGCTGGTCTGCATACGAGCCCCGTACTCAGATTACACCGTACTTGGGAGGTATGTGGCAATGCCAACCAACCAACCAACCAACCACCAACCAACCAGTGTGCTCCGAACTTGATGTTGATGTTGACGGACCATGTTCGAGCAGCTCGTGCCCAAGCGCTTCAAGGAGTCACTCAAGGAAATGGGTGAGCTGATGGAGGGCCACGGTAACTACAGTAAATACCGTGCGGCGCTCAACAACGCCCGCCCGCCAATGTTGCCGTACCTCGGCGTGTGCTTGCGAGACTTGACCTTTATCGAGGATGGCAATGACACGATGGTCGACGGCTTGCTCAACTTTGACAAGATGCGCTTGATCAGGTACGTACTCAGGAGACTACCACGCGTGTTGTGTGTGCGTGCGTGTGCTGTGTGCTGTGTTATGCGCCTCCGATCTGACTGCCACACGCTCCTGCTATCCAACAAACCTTCAGCGGTGTGGTCAAGCACATTCAGCAGATGCAAGTGGCGTCGTACTCGTTCCAACCCGTGACGGCACTGCAAGACCTGCTACGCAACACGCCTGAGTACTCGGAGAAGGAGCTCCACAAGTTCTCTATCACCAACGAGCCCACCGAACAGCCGCAATGATTGTTCGACCAATCGCTTCATTCATTCATTCCATGATTGATTGATTGATCACTTGTTACCCACTCTTTGTACTTTACTGTTGTTGATTCGCTGTTACTGTTGCCGTCGTCGTTTCTGGCGACAGCGTACGCAGCCCGTTCTCCTCTCGCTCTTTTTCTTTCACTTCTTGCTCGCTCCGATACATTCGATCAATGTTGTTGTTGTTGATGTCGATGTTGTTGATGATGGCCTTTTGTGTATTCCTCGTTACTTACGGTAATGTACAATTGCATTCCGTACGGCAGCACGACCTCTCGCTGGTGGTCGCGCTGGTGCTGCCGTCAGCCATTGTCATGATAATATACAGCTAGTATGCAAACAATCCCGGGTCCCGCGAACAGAAGCAGCGACAAGCGCGACTCGCTCGCGGCGATGGTCGTCATCATGTGAGTTGCATATCGAGCTCCTCGAGCTCGCGCGGCACCAAGAAGCCAGCATTGAGTCGATAGTACGAGACTGAGGAGTCTGAGTCGATGATCGCCAGCGTCACTCGTTCAGTCTCGAGGCTCGCGAGCAGGTCGGTGATGCTACACGACGAGACAAGGGCCAAGGGGTCAGCTATCGAACCACGACAACTGCACGATCGAGTTCGATGCGTACGAAGCGAACGACTGCGGCGAGTGAGACGCAACCGCCACGACCACTTGTTCTTGAGAGTCGTCGACAGTCGGCTTACCGCGTACAAAAGGTACGGCTCGAGTGGTTGAGGCGCTGGCGCTAGCGCTAGCGTTGGGTCGCGAGCAGTGGAGGTGCAGCTCGTGCCATCGCTTGACGAGCAAGAGGTCGAGGTACACCAGGTACACGAGCTGCGCCGCTGCCACGCCATGCTCTCGTGCAATCTCCTGGAACTCATCAGCCTTGACTGCGAATGCCATAATGGATCTGACGCAAGCACCAAGCAGTAGTACCCCCCTCCCCTTCGTCAACCTCACACGCGAGTGAGATCGAGGCTCACGAGCAGCAGCAGCAGCGACGCAACAATGATGATGATGAGGCTCGGAGCTCGAAGTCTCAGTTGCTTGCTGCCTCGCTCGCGCGCATATCGTCTATCCACCCCACTCTCATCTCTCTATCTCATACACATACACACATATGGCCAGTGAGGGCGAGGACAGCGATGGAAGCCAGCCGAACGTGTGCCTTCGCGAGCAGGATCGATATCTGCCCATCGCCAATATCTCGCGCATCATGAAGAGGGCCCTCCCTCCCAACGCAAAGATCTCCAAGGAAGCCAAGGAGACCGTGCAAGAGTGTGTGTCCGAGTTCGTGTGCTTCATCACGAGCGAGTATGGAACAGTAGATACCTCTGCTGTAGAGAGATGCCGAGATCGATCGAACGATCAGCTCATATCTGTTGTCGTGATGCTGGTGATGCTCCTGCTCGATCCATGTGCGTGTGTGATACCGGCTGGCTGTAGAGCAAGCGAAAAGTGTGCCAAGGAGAACCGTAAGACCATCAACGGCGATGATATCTTGACTGCCATGCAGAATCTCGGGTTCGATCACTACATCGAGCCCCTGCGTTGCTACTTGATCAAGTACCGCGAGGTATCTCCCGCACGCCATTGCGATCCATTCCATCGTGCTCGATCTCGAGATCGATCGATCGATCGACCTTCATCTGACAACAACGTCGCTCGCGTGCCATTCCATCACAGCAAATGGGCGAGAAGCACATCTCGAAGCCGCGATCGCCGCCGGACAAGAAGGAGCTCGAGCAGCAGCAGCAGCCACAACAGCAGCAGCCGCCGCAGCCGACGCCGCATCACCAGCACGACCACCACACGGCGCAGCTGACACTCCACGCAATGCCGCCGACACTACATTACACGACGTACGGCCTCGCGAACCAGGTACGTTTCGATGGAGCTGCGTGAGTGTGGTTTGCTTGGGTGCTGATGAGCCGTGAGGCACTCCGATGCGATGCTGCTGCTGCAGTTCCAACTGGTGAGCGTGCCAGGCATGCTGGCGTCTGCCTCCTACGTCGAGGACGACAAGCAGCAATAGCAGCGTCGCCATTGCGATTGCCATCGTCGAGAGGATAGTCGCGTTCTCGTGTGTGTGTTCTTGTTGTTATTGAGGTTGTTGGTGTAGGATAAATAGAGTGCAGTATCCGCGAAGAGGGTACTGCAGCGTGAGATCGAGGTGATGCGATGCGATGATACCTGCGACGCGATACACGCAGTGTGGGGCTATTCACAATGGCACTGCGATGAGATTGACAGAGCCGCCCGTCACTACACGGATTTCGTCGGTGGCGTCGAGTCGGCCGATTGTGAGTTGCGCCGTAGCAAGATGGGTGTGCTTGGCGTGCGCAACACCTGCTGTTCTGGCGGTGCAGGCGGTCTGTCGATGTCGTCAGCGAGCGTATCAGTAACCAGTGTGCCCCGTACCAAGTTGGCAGAAGCAGAGATGGCTGGCTGGCTGGATAGAGCGAGGGAGGCGCGTCGTACATCCACAGGTTGCCAAAGTTGGGCGACTGCGCGATTCGTATCAGATTGGGTACGATCTGTGTCTTGTCGGTGAGCGTGATGCCCTGTGCCGACGCGAGCGACACTACGTTTTCGCTCAACATCATCAAGCCTTCGATGAGCTCCTGCGTCGGTCGGTTCTCGTAGTGAAGCGGCCATGTTCGACTGAGATTGAACGAATGAATGATGAGTCGCCGCCTCGTATCAACCAATCAACCAACCAACCAACCAGCTAGCCATACCTTGCGAAAGGCGGCCAGATGCTGGAATGCGAACCACTATATCGCATACAATACGGCAGTGTGACGTCGGCGAGACGCGCCAGCACACGCACGATCTGCACCAAATAACCGAGCACGATGCCCACGGCATGCGCCGGCAGACCATCCCACTTCTTGTAGCTGTTGGGTACGCGGAGGTTGACGACTTGCGAGAAGTGCTCGAGATTGACCGAGAACTCGGGCGGTGGCGGCGACGAGAACGGCAGCAGCAGCATCAGCTCGCCGCTCATGAACTGCCGGCCGGTCACGAGCGAGCGCTCGTGGATCATCTGCTCGGCGCGCTGCAGCTCCAGCTGTCGCTCGAGCTGTTCGAGCGTCACGCGACGATGGTGCTGCAGCAGTTGGTGTCCCTCACGGTGTTCGCGTCGTCGACGTTCGAGCTCGGCATATGCGTCGTCGAGTTGCTCCCTCTCTGCGCACGAATCGAATCGAAGGTGTTGGAGGCAGCGTCACACGCAGCAACATCGTTCGAAGCAAGGCGCTGGTGCACATACGTCGCGAGAGAGCCTGCTGTCGCTCATCAGCAAGAGCTGAAGCATACTGGAGCCACTTGAGTCGACGCGTCACGGTGCCCTTGCAAGGAGATACTGGCGCATTGACCCAGCTGGAAGCCATTGTCGATTGTTGCTGTTGTTGTTGTCGCAGCTGCAACTGCAGCTCAAGCTGTTGCTGCTGTTCTCGTTGTTGCTGCTGCACCGTGGCGAGACGGGAAGCAAGTTGCGCCTGTAGTCGAGCACGCTCTTGTTGCTTGGCCTCGAGAATCATGCGTAGCCGTTTGCCACGTGCATACACTCGCTGCATCCAGATCGTGCAGTCGACGCAGTACTGCGGATGAATCTCACTGGAGCAAACGCTGCAATTCATGATGGGCCGGTTCCGCTAGAACAGAGTGCTCTGGAAGCGAGTGAGATCTCACCTGCGAATAGCTCAATGTTGGAGAGTATTGATCAGATAGAGATATACACGCGAGAGAGAAAGAGAGAGAGAGAGAGAGAGAGAGAGAGAGAGAGAGAGTCGAGCACACAGACACTCAGATGAGATGAGGCAACGAGGCGAATGAAGGAAGGAAGGAACAGCAACGCGGTAAATGTGGGGCTGTAAGGGTGCGCCAAAGACTTGTAGCCTCTACGCTGTGGCAGTACCGTTGCTACTGCCTCTCCCTCCTCTCAGAGCCTCAGTAGTCGCCTCGCTCCCTCGCCCCTCACGCCACTCTCTCTCTCTCTCTCTCTCTCGCATATCTGTGGCTCTCTCGCTCTCTCTCTCTCGTGTGGCAAGAAAGACCTCGTCGCTGCCCTCCCACTGCCACTCTCGTGCGTGTGCCTCGCAGCTCTTCGCGGCACCTTTCTTGTACACCTGCCTTTGCGTGACGTCACACGCGAACGCGAACGAGTGCGCGCGCGACATGGATGCCTCGAGCTTCTTCATGCAACACCAACAGCAGCAGCAGCAGCAACAGCAGCATTCGTTGCTCACGCCCATGACGCCGTCGTCGTCGGCGCCCGGCACTCCCACGACGCCCATGTCAGGCGGTTCGGCCACGTCTTCGTTCTTTGCGCCGCTCGGCGCCACGCCCGAGAGCTCGGGCTTGACGGCCTCGTCGCTGCTGGTGTCGACGCCGCTCAGCGCCTCGCTGCTGCAGCTCCAGCCCACGGGCGCCAGCATCCAGCAGCAGCAGTTCAACCTGATGGTGCAACAACAGCAGCTGCTACAACAACAACAGCAGCAGCAGCAGCAACTCCAACAGCAGCAGCAACAGCATCAGCTGTTGGATGATGGATTGGACTTTACAACCGACTTTCTGAGCGGCTACGGGCCCATGGGCGGCTCGGCCTTCGGCGACATCACGCCCGCGTCGCTCTCGCTCATGCTGACCGACAGCGCCTCCAGCGGCGGTCTGTCGCTCAGCTCGCTGCCTTCCATGACCACGCCGACGGCCGCTGCCACTGGCGGCGTCTCCGGTGCCACGGGCATAGCGCCTTCGTTCGGCGGCTCGCTCCCGACGCAGCAATCGCTCCAATGGAACCAACAACTCCTCCAGCAGCAACAGCAGCAGCAACAGCAACAGCTGCTCCAACAACAACTCCAGCAGCAGCAACAACAGCTCCTACAGCAACAGCTGCTCCAACAACAACTCCAACACCAGCAACAGCAACAGCTCTCGATGGCACCGCCACTGCCAGCCTCTGGCGACGTCGGTCCGCCTGGCTCCAAGCGCAAACGAACGCAGTTTGAGCAGAACGCTCGCGCGGCGCCCTCTGGGCTCAATGTCTCCAACGACTCGATGCTCATGGCCGCCGGTGGCTACATGACGCCGACGTCGCGCGGCGTCATCGGCGGCGGCGATCCGCTCAATCCCGCGAGTGCCGCCATGATGTCGCTGCTCGAGCAGAACACCACGGCGGCGCACGACGCGTCGCTCAACCGCGAGGACCCCGAGTTCGAGCAAAAGTCGCAGATCGCCACCACGAAGCTGCTCTCGGTGGCGGCCATGCTGGAGCAGTTCAATCAGCAGCTGCCGATCATTCGCGCCGAGCAACGCCAGCTGCACGTTCCGCCGTCGGCCGAGGAGGTCATGCAGCTCGACCAGAAGCAAAAGACCATGCTGCTGAGCACCGAGCACGCGCTCGCCGATCTCGAGTCGGTCCTGATGCACGTCCTCATGTCGCCGCAGCAGCTCTGCAAGTTCCAGCAGCTCAAGCAAGAGCTCGAGATTGCGCGCGTCATCTTGACGCTCTTCCAATCCGAGCTGCACTACATGGTCGAGCCCACCGACAACCAGCCCAAGGTCGCCTCACTCTTCATCACCAAGCAGCCGTTCCCCAAGTCTGTCAAGCAAGGCACCAAGGCCACCGGCCCGAGCGATGAGCCGTTGACCGTCGGCTTGCTCGTGAGCCCGCGAGCTGATGTCACTCCCGTCGGACCCGTTCGTGCCGAGCTCTTGTTCGAGGACTACAATGCCAAACGTGGGTTCGTACTCGACATCTACCCAGCCACTCTCTTGACTATTGCAACGTGCCTTTGAGCTTACTTGACTGCTTTGCCTCTCTCTCTCTCTCTCTCTCTCTCTCTCAGGTCGGTCAAGATCGACAATGACTCCCAACCACTCGACGACACTGGTCATGCAGTGTTCGCCGACATCAAGTTCCCTCATGGCTCGCGACTCAAGATGGTGCGAGTGCGCTTCTCGGTCGAGGTGCAATACATGCGGTTCGATGGCAGCTACGAGCGAGCCCTTGTTGATAGCAACTTTACTCACCCGTTCATTGGTATGCTCTTTCTCTCTCTCTCTTTCTCTCTCTCTCTCTCTCTTTCAACATACCCTTGGCGATCGTTCACTAACTCTCTGCTTGCTTGCTTGCTTGCTACTAGTGTTGACCAACGAAAACCAATGGGAGCAATCGGCTGCGATTCTCATCAAGAAGGCGGTATTCGATGCAACCCTCGAGGTTCCGTGGGAGTTTGTACGTACTTGCGAGCGTCGCTACACGTCGGCGTTGTGCTCGTTCAACCTGCTCTGACACCGTCGCGTCCATCGATCATGACGACAGTATGCCAATCACCTGCAACTACATTATCTCCGAGCCTCACGACAACAACTCGATGCTCCCAAACGACCACTCTCCAAGTACGCACTCGCCCCGCTCATCTCACGGTGACGCGGCATCTCTCGATCACTCATCGCGCGGGATGTTTCTCGTCCACAGAAACGACATTACGTACATTCACGAAAAGAAGTTTATGAACCGTCCCACCATCACGCAAGCCATGTTCGAGGAGTTTTGGGCGTGGTTCGGCAAGGCGCTCCATCAGATCCGCCACCACAAGCAATACTCGGTCTTGTGGTTGAGTGGGTACGTTGAGCGCAACCCTACCTACGTCGTCGTCGTCGTCGTCGTCGTCGTCGTCGTCGTCGTCGTATTTATCACGCTGTCTGACGCATCCTTCATACGCGATCACAGGTATATCTACGGCTTCATCTCCAAGCCCGACGCCGAGCGATTGCTACAATACGAGAATTCGGGCACCTTCTTGATACGATTCAGCGAGCAAAAGCCGGGCAAGGTGGCGCTCGCGTACGTCAAGGCCAAGGAGAGCATGCCAGCCGGCTTCAACGTCATCAAGCACTTTCTGCACGACCGCGCCTCAGGCGACCAACAGTCGCTCGCCGACTTTCTCATCAAGAAGGACAATCTCGTCTGGATGCTGCAAGTGTGCCGCGAGTTCCACCCCATGTATGCCGTCGAGACCAAGGTCCACAAAACGGCGGCGCTCGAAGAGTTCACCACCAAGACACAAGGTTTACAGCAGGCCGACGGCTACGAGCTGGAATGCTCGTAATGCGAACGAAGCAACGCTTCCTTGTCGCTCCTCTGTTCATGATGTACTTTAGTCGTAGTTTGGTGCGTGCTTGTTGTGCGTGCGCGTGTGTGTGTGTTGTAACTGCTGCTCTTGTCTGTCTTTAGATCTCGGTCTCCCTCTTACTATCCTGTTCTCTCTTGACTACGAATGAACCAACAAACTACTCCACGTACACACTGACGAGTGCGAACAACAGGGTTACGAGCATGCGTATGCATGTGAATCTTTGTTGTACTATGTCTGTCTGTATGTATGTATAGAAAGGATAAAGAGCTTGAGATAGAGATAGAGATTGCGTACGACAGCATTGTCGATGGGAGTAACTATACCGCAAGAGAGAGAGAGCCGATCAACCGCGCAGGAAGACGATCGCTACAGCCGCCAACACGACGCCGCCGATACCAAGCCACAACAGTGGCGTTTGTTTTGTTGGCGCTGGAGGTGCTGGCGTCGATGTCTTGGCAGGGGCCGTGGCCGGAGTGCTTGGTGCCTTGGCGGGTTGCGATGCCGGCTGCGGGGCTTGCTTGGCTGGCGCTGCTGGCGCCGCAGGCGCGGCTGCTTGGGCAGCGGCAGCAGCAGCCTGTCGCTCGCGCTCTTGTTTCTCCTTCTCGGCGGCAGCGGCAGCAGCAGCCTGTCGCTCGCGCTCTTGCTTCTCCTTCTCGATGGCAGCAGCCTCGGCAGCAGCCCGTCGCTCGCGTTCTTGCTTCTCCTTCTCGGCGGCAGCAGCAGCCTGTCGCTCGCGCTCTTGTTTCTCCTTCTCGGCGGCAGCGGCAGCAGCAGCCTGTCGCTCGCGCTCTTGCTTCTCCTTCTCGATGGCAGCAGCCTCGGCAGCAGCCCGTCGCTCGCGTTCTTGCTTCTCCTTCTCGGCGGCAGCAGCAGCCTGTCGCTCGCGCTCTTGTTTCTCCTTCTCGGCGGCAGCGGCAGCAGCAGCCTGTCGCTCGCGCTCTTGCTTCTCCTTCTCGATGGCAGCAGCCTCGGCAGCCTGTTGCTCGCGCTCTTGCTTCTCCTTCTCGGCGGCAGCGGCGGCAGCCTGTCGCTCGCGCTCTTGCTTCTCCTTCTCGGCGGCAGCGGCGGCAGCCTGTTGCTCGCGCTCTTGCTTCTCCTTCTCGGCGGCAGCGGCAGCCTGTCGCTCGCGCTCTTGCTTCTCCTTCTCGATGGCGGCGGCAGCGGCATCAGCTTCATCCTGCGCCTTCTTGGCGGCCGCGGCAGCCTCGGCCTGCTGTCGCTCTTGCTCGGCCTGCGCCTTCTTGGCGGCCGCGGCTTGGCGGTCCCGCTCGGCCTTCTCGCGGAGCGCCTTAATGGCAGCCGCAGCAGCCTGCTGGCGCTCGAGCTCCGCCTGCTCCTCCTTGGCGCGCGCCTCGGCAGCCGCTTGCTTCGCCTCGGCTTCGCGCGCCGCCTCGGCAGCGGCAGCCGTCTCGGCCTCGGCCTTTGCTTGCGCCGCGGCGTGAGCCTCGGCCTCGGCCAGCTTGCGCAGCTCGAACTCCTCCTGAATCTGGCGCTGACGCTCGTCGCGCTCGTCGCGCTCGGCCGCCTGGCGCGCGACGATAGCGTTCAGGTTGCCGGAGACGAGGCTAGCGGCGCGAGCCTTCTGTTCGGCGGCCGCCCGCAGCTCGGGATCGGGCTCGGGCGAGCTCGAGCTCGACGACGCACCGGCGGCGTCGTTGCCGGCCTGCGGCGTCGGACACACGGGCGGCCCATCGAGCTTGGCAGCCCACTCGCGCAGCTTGCGCCGCGACGGCGAGCCGGGACACACGGGCTGCTCGTCGTCCTCGTCGTCGCTGGCCGTGTCCTCGCCGGCGTTCTTGGCCGCGAGCTTCGCCTGCAGGCGCAGGATGTGCGTCGACTGCGCGCGCGCCAGCTTGACCGGCGCGCGCTTGGCCTCGCTGTGCACGACGCCGTAGTTGGAAGGGAACCAGCCCGTGGGTCCGTCTTCGACCGGCTTGCCGCCGCGCTCGAGCAGCTGCCCCGACCACCAGCCGGTCTCGTTCTTCTCGAGCACCTGCACCAGGTCGCCCTCCTGCAGCGCAATGTGTTCGTCGGACGACGGCGCGAACGCCCACTTGATCTGCAATCGAACCTTGACGCCAGCTGCCTCAGCCACCACCACCACCACCAACCACGACGACGTAACGATCACAATCGAATCAATCACGTTAATAGGGAGAGATAGAATCGACAGCACGAGTGTCGGTGCGTGCGTGTGTGAGTGCGCGTGGTTCAACGGCTACGACATACGCTTCACGAGCGAGGTATCATACGGTTGAACCACCGTGTACTCTTCAGCAGGCATCTCTATATATCTATCTCTACTATACCAAGCAGCTCCTCCCGGCGTTGATGGGGATCGATAGGAGAGAGAGAGACAGACAGTCACTCGGGCCTCTCGCAAGAGAACGAAGATGAAGGAGCGAGCGAGTGCGCGTGGTGCGTGCGAGCAGGCAAAGAGAAGACTGACTGCCTTCCCTCGCCTTGACTGCCACCTCCCTCCAACCCCATTACTCCACCTCCCAAGAACAAACCCCAATCCTCTCTATCTTTCTATCTCTATCTCTAGGTTGATCGAGATACCAAGTACTTATTGCTCCCGTTGGCGTTTGGAGTTCGAGCGGGTGCCGTTGCCAACCTTGACTGGCGCTCGCGGATCTTGGCAGGGTTACCATGAAAGCCTGGTTTTGAGTTCGGTACCGAAGGAGAGGGAGTTCATTGGTTGTACAAGTACACGATTCGTGATCGAGAGTACGAGAGAGAGAGAGAGAGAGAGAGAGAGAGATTGCGTGCCACAATCACGAGCAAAATTGTTATACCACGACGATATAAATACGGCATGCCATATTCACGAATAGATAAGTCTGAGGTATCGATCGATCGGTCGGTCGACGATGCCAACGATGACAACGACGACCATCATCGAAGGGAAAGAAATAATAATATGATATAGATAGGAAATAGATAGAATATCGCCATGAAGCTAGATACATCTGCTCTCGTTGGAAATGAAAAATGGACGAGAAACTATCGAGTCGAACAAAAAGAGTAACGAGTTGAAGCTACTGATACCATTCCGAGAGAGTATGAATAAATGCAGGTATGAGAGAGAGAGAGAGAGAGAGAGAGAGATGAATAGGTGTGTGCAAGTGTTGCAGAGATAATGGGAGCATACGATGTTATACGTTACGCATTATGATCCCAATGCCAAACTTGACAGGAGCTCATTGCATAACTTTTGGTACTCGATCCAGTTGCCTGCGATGCGCTTCATCTTGACAAAGAAGGTATCAGAGATGTTCGGCACGCGGCACACCTCGAGTTCGAAACGCAAGCGACGTTCGTTGTCGAGTGCCTCGAGGCAGCACGGGCCCGTGTGCGAGTAGAGAATTTGTCGATCCTGCAGCGCCCGATGAATTTCGTCGATAATCTGCGATGGCGCCTTGTTCGAGATGCTCGAGCGATTAAAGGTCGAGCGTACGGGTCGCGGTTGCGATGGATCCTCGTCGCCCGGTTCCGAGTGCGTGATGAGATTCTTAATGTGCGACAGCAACTCGGTGAAGCCGGAACGCGGATCGCCACCGCTACCGCCAGAGCCACTGGCCGAGCTACTGCCACCACCACCACTGCTGCTGGTGCTGGTGCTGGTGCTGTTGCTCGAACTAGAAACACCCGAGGTACCGCTACGTCGCGAACGACCCTCCATCGTCGAGGCACGACGCTCAGGGAACGCAGAGGCGCGCGTTTCCTTGGTACGTGTGTGTTGCGGGGCCGAGTCGTGGCGAACGTACACCGAGTGCGAGTACTCTGACGTGGCCGCTCGATCTTCTGCCGGGCTCGAAGTGTGATCGAGCAGTGGCGCGTCGAAGGCCAGGGCGGCGTTGGGCTCGGAACGCGTGGCATACAGCTCGCGCGAGAGCGTTGGCCTCGGAGCGGCAGTGCCGGGTGGTACGACCGCAGCTCCCGGCGCCATCGCTGCCGAGGCTTGCTGCAACTTCATTGCAGTAGCGAGCGTCGTGTGGGCGGTCGGCGTCGCTGGAGCGGCGTGGGTCGTGAAGCGCGTCGAGCCGGCTCCGGAGCCGGCACTTGCCGCCAACGCGTTGCCGGCTCGTGAGCTGCCCTTCTCGCTGCCGGCCGCAAAGCCTCGGCCTGGGATGGTGCGTGACGAGAAGCCCGTCGAACGTCGCGTGATCAATTGGACGTTGGTCGAGATCGATGGAACGACCGGTGAGCCACTCGTACCACCGTTGACGGCCGAGCTCTTGCCACGCTTCATGGTTGCGGTCGGCCGCACGGCGCTATCGGGCGGGCCAGCGCTGCCGAGTAATGCCGGTGACGTGGGACTTGGTGATGGCGAGAGCGATGACGAAGAGGAGGTGGACGAGGATGAGGACGAGGCTGAGGCCGAGGCTGCGAGCGTCACGGTGGTGAAGCCCTTCCTGTCAGGCTCGCGGTGGAAGGCCGGAATGTCCTCGGAGCGGAATCGGCGGTGGCCCTTGCGGAACGGAGCTGCCAGCTGCGGGCGAGCGGTCGATCCTGCCGGCGCCGAGTTGGCAGCGGGAGCCAGCGCCGGATTCGAGAGGCCGAACGGCGCGCTGTTCGAGTACAACGACGGGTGGATGCGAGTGATGCGCGAGTCGGCCGACGCCGATGCCGCGGTGGCCGAGTGCGCGGGTGGGATGTTGGTGGCGGTGCGTTTCGAGTGCGAGCCACTGCGTTTCCGTGCCGAGTCGGCGGAGCGCGATGCCGAGGTGGCCGACACAGGCAACGTGAATGGAGGCGGTGGCGACGGCGGCTGTTGCAGCCATTGGTGCGGGGGTTGCGTCGGTACGGAGGGCGGCGGCACGTGCGAATGGTGCCCGCTCAGCACCGATAGCATCGGCGAGTTGTTGGGCGACGTGGAGGCCGACGAGAGCGGCGACGGTGACGGCGATGGCGACGGTGATTGTTGCGCTGGCGATGGCGGAGATGCCACAGGCGTCGTGTCGGCGCTGGGGCTGGCCGACGCCGGTGCCGAGACCGACGACGCGGCAGGACCCGAGGTCGCGCCTCCGCCATCAGCTGCAGCAGCGTTCTTGGACGAGGCTGACTGGTTGGGATCGAGCTCGATCGACGCCAAGGCATCGGAGTTGGAGCGCTTGTGGTGATGATGTGGCTTCTTGCCACTCGCGAGCCGACGCTCTTCACGCAGCTGTCGCCGACGCATGAACGGACTCTGCGTTGGCACCTCGGTAGGCGGGCCTGAGGGCGACGACGAGAAGGGCGAATTCGCCGGAGATGGTGAAGACGACGTCGTGGAACCCGAAGCCACGACAGGCGTGTACGGCGAGCCAGTGGCAGTAGTGGAGCGGTGTCGATGTCTCGTGTCCGAGTCTGCGGACTTGATACGTTGCGAGAGTACGGGCCCGGGAGCCGATGAGACGGCGCTGGAAGTGGTGGAGGTGGGAGAGGTTGTGGAGGTGGAGGTGGTGCTGGTGGAGGTGGAGGTGGCATCCGTTGGACCCAGTGGCGGTGAGACAGGCACCGAGCGTGGCGAGTGGCGAGGTGATGGCGCTGGAGAGGTGTTGGCTGATGCAGGTTGTGAGGCACTACATGTGAGGCGCGATACACGAGCGCGGTCGCCGGCCGAGCCATTGACCCACGGAGCCGACGCCGGTTGTGCCTGCACCTGCGCGAGGCCGTCGCACAGCTCCTGCGCCATCTTGAGCTGGCGGTTGCGGAGGAGCAGGTAGGTCGCCGTGGCACTGTCGTACGTGCGCTCCTGAAGGCTCTTTTGCACTTGATCGATCGTGAAGCCCCACATGCCCATCTGTGACAAGAGGCCTGCATCGAGGCCGGCCGGCTCGGAGTTGGGCAGGATGTCGTTGATTCCAGGCGCCTCGGTGGCGGCCGTTTGATAGTAATCGTTGTATGCGAGCCACGGGTGCTTCTTGATGTCGGAGATGGTTGCGCGCTTGGTCGAATCGACCTGCAGCATGCTTCGCAGCAGGTCCTGGCATCCTGCACGTGGACGACGGACGCGTCAGCCGAGCGGGTCGATAGAGCGACACGGCGCAGCGACGGAGACGCACCAGCAGAGAGATACTCGGGCATGTGGTAGTCGCAGTTGAGAATGGCGGTGAAGAGCGTCAGCAGGTCCTTGCCGTTGAAGGGCAGAGCGCCCGTGACGAAGACGTACAACAGCACGCCCATGCTCCACACGTCGACCTCGGGCCCGCAGTATTGCTTCTTGAGAATCAGCTCGGGCGCGGCGTAGGTCGGCGAACCGCAGAATGTGTTGAGCAGCTTACCGGGCACGAACGAGTTCGACAGACCAAAGTCAATGAGCTTGATGCGCAGCTCGCTATCGAGCAGCAGGTTCTCTGCTTTGAGGTCACTGTTGTGTTGGTTGGTGGTTGGTGGTCATGGTAACAAAGACGATCGAGCCATCGATCGATAGATCGAGTGAGTGAGGGCGAGTTAATGTTGCGTTGATCGGGAGATGTGATAGACGGCGGCCGCCGATCGTGCGACGAAGCAGCCGCGCCGCACTCAGAGAGAGAGAGAGAGAGAGAGAGAGAGAGAGAGAGAGAGAGAGAGCGTCGAGCACGTACCGATGAACGATGAAGCGGCCGTGTAGGTAGTCGATGGCGTTGACCACCTGGCAGAAGATAGCTCGCGCCTTGTCCTCGTCCAATCGTCCATGCGCCACGATAAAGTCCAGCGCCTGTGTAGATGTGTGCGTGTGCGTTTGCGTGTATGGATCGTCGAGGTCGAGGTCGACCGAGGAAGGATCGATGGCCGATTCGAAGCGAGGCAATCCAGCCGATTAGTCAGGGCCCGATACCGATTCAACACACACTCTCTCGCTCGCTCTATCACTCTCTCACAAGGGGGATGATATTTCTATCGCGTATCACGAGCACGATCACGATATCGCTCTCGCGCAGTATCTCTGAGCAAGATCGAGCACCCACGTGCACCAACCAACCAACCAACCAACGAATGAAACACCACCTCGATATCTCGCTCTCGATCGTGATTGACTATCACAACCCCTGCGCGCACTTGTACGAGCCGCGGGTACAACGACGATGAAGATGATGAAGACGTACCTCGCCGCCGCTGGCGTACTCCATGATGAGGAACAGGACCTTCTCGGTCTCGAGCACCTCGTAGAGATGGATGATATGCGGATGGTGCAGCAGCTTCATGATGTAGATCTCGCGGCGCACGAGCGCCATGGCCTCGGCGTCGAGCTTGGTCTTGCGTATGATCTTGACGGCGACCTTCTCGCCCGTGAGCGCGTGGCGCGCGAGCTTGACCTTGCCGAACTGCCCGCGCCCGATGGTCTTGAGCAGGTCGTAGTGGCCGACGCACTGGATGCGCCGCGGGCTGAAGCCGCCGGGCGACGGCAGCGAGCCCTTGTGTGTGCGATCGACCGACGCCAGCAGCAGCGGGTTGATGACCGGCCGTTTGTGCGCGCCCGACGACGACGCCGACGACGAGCGCGGCGACATGGGCACCGGCGGCGGCGTGCTCGACGACGGCGGTACCGGCGACCCTGGCTGCGGCTGCAGCTGGAGGCTGAGGCGTTGGTGGTGTTGCTCGCTAGCCATGCTTGGGAGTCTCGCGGCGAGTAAGCCCGCACGACCGCCGCGTGCCTAACGAGCGAGACACTGAGCGAGAGCGCGAGCGAGCGAGAGAAGGCGCGGGAGAGCGCGCGCGCGGCCGACGTGGCAGACCGAAACAACCACGGAACACAGCAATCGCCAGATGGATGGGTTGGAGAGGGACGGGAGTACCGAGAGGGAGGCTCGGTGGTCAGGCGGCGTGGGATGGTGAGAGTGCGAGAGAGACGGTGGTGTGGCGGGTGCGTGTGTGCGTGTGGTGGCGGGCGGCGATGCAACAGCGGCAGCAGCAGCGACGAGGCGCCGTGAAGCCTAGCGTTGTAGGATGGCGCGGCCGACCGGCGCGCACGTGGCCTCCGAGGCACCTTCTGCCGCCTACACGAGCTCCTATGCTGGCTGGCGGTGATGACGGGAGAGTTAGAACGATGGCACTCGCGAGCCAGCTGCGAGCGTTGGCGGTACCGAGAGATTGGAGACCCGCCGGCGCTCGCTATCTCTGCCTCTGTGTGTGTGGCGGTGCTGCTCTTCGGTCTTCGCTGCTGCGGCAACGTGAGCGCGCGCGTGTGTTGTGCGGAGAGCGAGAGGAGGGAGAGCGGTGCGGGGCGAGAGGGGCGAGCGAGCGAGCGAACAACGAAGCGGACATTGCTTGGCGCCGGTGGGATGGGCGTGCCGGGCGCAGGCAGCTGTCGTTGCTGTTGTTCTGCTTCGGCGTGATTTAACGGCGGCTGGTGCGGATTGCCGCCGAGGGGCTTGGCGCTAGAGAGCCGCTGCTCGGCTCTCAGGCAGATATGCGCCGCCGCTATCCCGCCCTCCCGCTCGCCCCTCTTCCTCGCCTGCCGTGCTGCCACACTCGTCGGGCACCGGAACCGAGGTACGTGGAGCGCTGCGCAAGCCTCGCAGTGTGTCCGACATTGACCGCCTTAGGCCATTCCCTCTAACGGCACCAACACCTCGAACATCGCGGAATCGATCCCTCTTCGTCCGCGCTCTCGCAGCCCGAGAAAGAGACCCGAGTGCGGCGAGGGCCGTGCGGGCGTGGCAGCGTGGTCCTTCGAGCTCCAGCGCCGCCCGCGAGCCAAACAAACTGAGAGAGAAGAGGCGAGCGGGGTACGGGAAGTGGGGTACGGTGTCGATCCCGGGGCACGCGAAATCACTTCGCTGAGGCTCGTTCATCTCTCGCTCGCTTCTCGTACGCGGCCTCAGCGATGCTGCTTCGCTGCTGGCGTGCCGCCTTGATAAGCGCCGCTGCGCGCCCATTCTCGCACATCACCACGCAAGCACTGCTGCATACAAGTTAGCCAACCTCTCTCTCCCAAGTTATCTCAAGTCCCAACCACCCCCATCATCTACCATGACTTCCTCGGTTGCGCGTCACACCAAGTGCGTCGTTGTCGGCGACGGCGCTGTCGGCAAGACTGCCATGTTGATCTCGTTCACTACCAATGCCTTCAATGCCGAGTATCAGCCAACGGTCTTTGACAGTACGTTGACAGCACCACACGCACGAGAGAGTCATTGCTCGACCCGGCCAACCGACGCTAACTCGTATGTGTGCTCTGCAGACTACAGCGCCATGATGATGACCGACGGTGAGCCGTGGTCGCTTGGCCTCTGGGACACGGCAGGTCAGGAGGACTACGACCGCCTGCGCCCGCTCTCGTATCCGCAGACCGACGTCTTCCTCGTGTGCTTCAGCGTCATCTCGCGCGTGTCGTTCGCCAACGTCACCGAGCGCTGGCTGCCCGAGGTGCGCCACTACTGCCCGACGACGCCGGTGATCGTGGTCGCAACCAAGACCGACGCGCGTTCGGATCCGGCCGTCGTGCAGCGCCTCGCGGAGCGCAACGAGTACCCGGTGTCGCAGGCCGAGGGCCTTGCGATGGCCAAGAGCGTCGGTGCCACGTACTGCGAGACGTCGGCCAAGACCATGACCGGCCTCAGCGAGCTGTTCCGCACGGCGTGCCGTCTGACGGCAGGCGAGTACGATGCCGCCAAGAAGGGCAGCAAGAAGAAGGCCAACAAGAAGGCCGGTTGTGCGTTGCTGTAAGGCTCGTCCGATTCGATTCGATGCGATTCGATCAGCGAGATTCAACGAGTTGTTGTAAATAGAAGCGAGAGCGCGCGAGATATTTATTGGTCGTGGTCGTGGTCGTGAAACCTCCACCACAACCACACGAGCTGTAAAGTACTATGATAAAGCCAAAGCCAAAGCCAAACCAAAAGCTACCTTCACGTCGTCATGTGGTAAACCAAAAGCTACCTTCACGTCATACCAAGAGCGAGCAAGTGATCGAGACATCGGCGCGAGAGTGGCAGAGATGGACAGCGTTTGGGCGGGAAAAAGCAAGGGCGAGCTTCCGGACGTGAGGACCAATCAGCATCGAGCACGCCACGTCTCTGTGTCTCTCTCATCCACTGCTGCTGCCCTTCTCATCTCCCCCTCCTCGCTCCACTCTTCGCCTCTCTCTCTCTCACCCTCGCAACCCCGCTCTCTGCCGCCTCACTCGTCGTGCGTGGTTCTCACTCCTCCTCACGCCTCACACCGCCTCACTCGTCCACATGTCTCGCGCCCTCTTCGTCTGTGTGCTGTTCCTCGCGGCCTGCATGGCCGTCGCCGCCACGAGCGCCTCGACGCCGCCGTACGCGCTGCCGCCTCGCTTCGCGGCGCACGTTTCTATCCAGTCCAAAGGCGTGCAGCTGCTGGGCAACATGTTCGCCGACTGGGCCTCGGTGCAGCAGCAGAAGCACATTCTCGAGTTCGCCATCATCAACGGCACGCAGGTCGAGCTCGCCCACACGACGCTGTGGTCCAACACCACCTCGGGCTGCCGCTGGGACCGCGACCTCTACGACCTGCTGTGCGTCGGTGCCTTCATCTGCACCTGCGGCCCGGTCGCCAACTATCCTTCGGTATGTCGCGCCTCACCTCTCGTCGTCGTACCCTCACGCACGCACGCCACGCACGCCACGCTCCTCGCTGCATCAGCACCATCATCATGTTGCTGTTGTTGCTGCCTGCCTTCTGACTCCTTCGCTCCTCGATGTTCGTCTCAGGTGCCGCAATATCCCGTCGGCTTGAACCCCACCAATGGCGGCTACGTCAACTACAACGGCCAACGCTGCCTGTTGTACCTCAACTCCTCGACCTCGATCGCCTACCTCGTCAACGCCGTCAATGGCGGTCCGGTGGCCGTCGTCGCTGGCTGGAACACCAACGACCAGACCGTGTACACGTTCCTTCGCTGGGGCGATACGTTCTCCGACGCCTCGTTGCATCATCGTTGCATTAACGTCGATGTCCGTCACGGAGAGAACGCCATCACCGATGCCACGACGCTCGAGGCCGTGCCGGTGCACGAGCCGATCGTTCCCGAGGCAGGCGCACAGTTTGCCGAGGATGCCTTCTTGGAAGCCTTCAAGCGCTTCAACTGGTAGATACAGCATCGCCATCAGCACTGCCACTGCCACTGCCAGAACCGCTAGTTGATGTCCTTGAGGCTCGAACTCGATCGCTCGGACTCGGCGGACTCGCTCTTGCACAAGCACTATAAATCCCCATCAATACACTGTTGTTTGTTTGCTCTCAATAACGCTAGAGAGATGGCTTCAATGATAGTGATAGGAACGCAACAGCAACAATAACAACAAGAACAACAACAAGAAGAACAACAAGAAGAAGGAATCAAGATAGCAGCAGCATTCAGCTTCTGTCTGGCTGCTTGGATGGATGTATGTACGGGTGAGAGCATCTCAGTGTACAGTTACGTATTCACCAACGAGGACGACTCGCCAATCTCCTTGCGTCCAACACGAGGAAGATACTTGGCGGCGCCCTTGTTGCGCTTCCACATGGCGTAGCCTGTTAATGGCCATCCATACATCAATCAGTCGATGCCCTCTCTCGATGCCCTATCTCGATGCCCTCTCCCATACGCACCCCATGCGATACTCCAGATCCAACCAATGATCAACACAGCCGTCAGAAGCTGCAGGAATCCGAAGAACACGTTGACGCAGTCGCACTTATCGATCATGGCTTCAACGACCGAAGCAGCAGCAGCAGCAGCAGCAATCTCTCAGTACTCCTGCCACTCGAATGCAACGCGGATTCGATTGGTTGTGTCGCAATTACGCACCGCCAAGGATGGTGCCGATACCGGGCAAGAAGATATTCAGTATGAAGCACACAATGTGCCATGGCTGCTTGACCTTGGGTATCCACTTGTTGGCGAACTTGGCCGTCTTGACCTTACCCTCGATCGACATGCCTGCTGTGCCCTCGCCCTCGATCTACACCGCGAGTGGGTGGGCGAGTGGGTAGCGATTCGTGCAAGGAAGCGACGACGATCGAGACCGAGAGCGATAGCAGCGGCTGGTGTGGATGTTGCTGCTGCCACCACTGTGGGCGAAGGAGTGAATGCGATGATGCTCTCGCACCAACCAGCGGAAGGAACCTCTCTCTGCCTCTCGCATCCATCACCTGACAAGACCAACCTTGTATTCCATATGGAAGAGATACACAAATACCTACATACAACCGCACATTCAACTCGCCAGTACGTGGAGGTGCTCTTGGGATACTGCCTCAACGTGTCTGCGTGTCTGTGTGAGCATACGGCACGCTACACCTTGAAGTACTTGCTGCGAACTGCTGCTGTCTTGGAGCTTCGTCGTTCTGCCTTCGTTGTCGAGACGCTCGTGGCTGTCGTAGAGGCAGCGGGTTGCGAGTGCTCGGTACTTCGCCGGCTTGGGCGACCGAGTACCGGCTGAGAGGGAGCTGGCGTATCGGTCTCAACTTCTTGCTTGGCGCTACAGGGCGGAACGATCTCCTCCAACTTCTTGATACGCTTCAATACGTTGGTACGCAGCGCTGCATTGGCGCTGGTGGTGCTGGTACTTGTTGAGCTTGAGCTTGAGCTTGAGCTTGAGCTTGATGGAGTGGAATCGCTGACATGACTGCCAACTGATTGCGATTGCGATTGCGATTCGGACTGTTGTTGCTGTTGTTGCAATCGCTGCTTGATGACTCGGAGCTTCGACTCGTGCGCCAGCAACCATTCCTTGCGCCAGAGGCCGCCAGCGAAGCCCACGAGCGAGCCATCGCTGCCGACCACTCGATGGCACGGCACAACGATCGGCAGCGGGTTGCGATTGTTGGCCATGCCCACGGCACGGCACGCGCCCTTGTCCGAGATGCAATTGGCCAAGCCGCCGTACGAGATCACGTCGCCAAACAGCACGTTGCGCTGCATGTAGTCCCAGGTGCGCCGCTGGAAGGGCGTGGCCTTGTGCGAGAACGCGAGCGGCACATCGAAGCTCGAGCGCTTGCCGTCAAAGTACTCGATCAGCTGCAAGGCGCATTGGTACACTGCCGAATCCTCTCGTGGCGCCGCAGCCGTATCGGGCGCGCTCTTGCTCGTGTCATGGCGAGATTCATCAGCAGCAGCAGCATCGGCAGCAGCAGCATCAGCAGCAGCAGCATCAGCAGCAGCATCGAGAGTGAGATCTTCAGCCGACACGATGCGGCTGCTGCTGCTGCTGGAGCTCGAGCGAGAATCGGCGGTTGGCTGCTCGGGATCGGCGCCAAAGTCGATGGCGTACACGTGTGACTTGGTGCCACGCACCGACAGCAAGCCGATCGGTGTCGAAACCGTGACGACAAGGGGAGGGGGTTGTGATACGGCGAGGGCCATTTACTCTGGTTTCGCTGGAGGAGGTGGAGGTGGCGATAGCGAAAGGGATATTGATGAAGACGATGAGAAGATACGCAGCTACATCGGAACCTCTTCGAGGAAGAAATTCACGCGTTTCTTGTTGGATGATATTATGGGATCGATCTCATCTTACAAGTATCTCACTCGCTCGATCGAATCCATAATATCTGCCCCTCTCTTCGCTCTCCCGAACGAATCAGAGCAAGATCAGAGCAAGATCAGAGCAAATAGAACCTCGATGATCACTCACACTCTCTGACTTTATCACACAACGAGCTTGCCTACAATCGGATACTTGCGGCGGAATGTGTTGGACTCCCATTGGTTGAGCGTATTGAGTTGTTTGGCTGTGAGGCTCGCGAGGTCGTCGTTCATGTCAGCGTCGGAGAACGAGCCGATGGCCAAGGCGCGCGAGATCTCCTTGCCTGCGTAGATGTTGTACGTGCTGCCTGCACCGTAGAACCGCCGTCCCGACGACACGTCGTACACCGTGCGGCGGATGGATACGTAGATGGGCTTGTCGGCGGCGCCGTTGTACTCGGCGAGCGACTCGAGCGTGAACTCGCGGTTACCAGGCGGTGGCAGATTGCGCTACTCGCAGTGAGACACTTTGTGTATGTGTGTGTGTATAGCTACGCGCGTTAATACGACGACGTACTGGACCGTAGAGATAGTAGTAGCCGAACGCCACAGCGCCGACAATCACGAGACCGATAGCAAGAGCCCACATGATGAGCGGCAGCGACGGAGCTGGATCTCTGCTGCGGCGATGGAGCTGCTGTGTGGCAGGAACGCTGGTTGATGGTGGTGTTGGTGGCGGTGATCCAGAAGCACGCGGAGCAGTTGTGACCCGTTGTTGCATGCCGCAAGAGCACGACACGCAGGCGATGGTGGGAGGGTAAGATGCGAGTGCGCCAGAGAGCCAGCGCGCCGCGGCCTCACTTGCTGATGGCCATTCCGATGTCTGACTTGCTTGCTGGCTTGCTTGCAACTCCACGCCAAGGATCGATCCTTGCGATACCTGCCACGTTTACTTGATGGTGATGATGTGGTCATGTGGTGAGGGACTGTTGCATGAGAGTGTCAGCCACGTCATGGCTCTCGTGCAGAGGGAGCCCCCTTCTACCTCTCCATTCGTTTGTTCGTTCGTTTGTGTGTGGTCGAGTGCGCCATTCAGCAATCCGTATCAATCAACGTCTTTGAATGGCGTTCTACTTGAACTCGGAACTGCTACAGGCCGCCGAACGAGGCGACCACAGCACGGTTCGCTCGGCGCTCCGTCGTGGCGCCAACGTACACGCCATCAGGAAGAATCTCATCTTTCGAGCAATCGACTCGAACTTTGAGCTGCAAGGCTCGGCGACTGCGCTGCAGCTCGCGGCCTGGTGCGGCCACGAGTCGGTGCTGCGCGAGCTCGTGGCACATGGTGCCATTGTGCCCAACGCCCAGCGCCATCCACCGGGCCAGCGGCAGCCGAGCCAGCCGCCGCAGCAGCGGGCAACCGAGGACGATCACCTGCCACCAGCGCTGCATCTGGCTTGTATGCGAGGTCACCTGGAGCTCGTTCGATGTATGCTCGAGAACAACGTGCATCCAGACCTCACGGACGAGTATCTCTTCTCGGCGTTGCATCGGAGTGCGGCAGCCAATCAGCCGCAGATCTGCAAGCTGCTCATTGAATACGGCTGCGATTGCAACTTGCCCAACGTACGTGTGTCACTGCTCGCCATCGAGAGAGCGCAAGAGTCAATGTGCGTGCTGAGAGATCTCTGGCGCACAGGCAGCAGGAATGCGCGCCGAGCACCTGGCACCCACGCCAGAGGTCGCTCACGTCTTGCGCACGCATACCTTCCAATGGAGCGTCGAGCGCCACGCCATTGCCCCGCCGCGAATACGACGCACCATCCTCACGCTGGCATGGATACGACACTTTGAGATGAGCTGCCCGCTGGTACTGCTCCCCAACGAGTTATTGTTCGAGATCTGTTCATGGTTGTGAGCCAGCCTCGCCAGCCTCGCCAGCCTCGCCGCAAAAAGAGAAGCACTGGCGCCATACTCTCGCGAGCAACAGCAACAACAACAACAACAACCAAGAACACCACCGGTCATCATCATCGTCCACGAGATCGCCCCGAAGGCGGAATCGAACCGCTACGTGTCGCCACGTCGATGGGTTTGAAGCCCACCCCCGAGACCACCCGAGCTCATCGAGGCATCGAGCGCCGGAGGGTGCGCGCCTTTTGTGCCGCGGCCTCTCGTCGCCACGCGCCAGCTATGGGACAGATCCGGCTGCTCGCTCCCTGCACGCCCACGACGCTCCCCTCCTCCGCTCCGCGCCTCCTGCGTCCACGTGGCATCAGGCAACTTGGTTCAAGCACGGCGCCGTTGTATTGAGGTCTGCCACATCAGCTGTGGGCCTGTTTATCGTTGCTTGCTACTCTCTACACTCTCTCGTTCATTCACACGTAACAATGACAATAACAATAACCGACACGAACAGCACCACCTCGAGCCACGTACGCAGTTGCTCGTGCCGAGCCAATCAACAACACACCACACCTTGATCGTGCGGCTATCGGGTCCGGCACTTGACCATTCGATACTGCTGTGGCATCTGCCAGATGATGCTATGTGTGGCTCAGCCGCGAGCTTCGGCAGCACCGCCAGCCGCATCGCCACCAGCAGCGCCGGCAGCACCGCCACCTTCCTCGGGCGCATCGTCGTCCTCGCGATTGAAGAAGCGCGGGAAGGTCTCCTGCAGCTTGCGTGTGATGGTGGATTGCTTCTTGGGCGCATCCTCGTCGAACACTTGAGGCATGACCTTCTTGGCCGTGCGCGCGATCACGCCTTCCTCGCGGCCAAACTCGTCCGATGACGACAGGAAGCGATTGCTCCACAAACGGCTGCCAAGCTGCTCTAGCATGTCACCAGTCTCCTGCGCTGTTCGTTGCGATATCAGTCAGAGAGAGAGAGAGAGAGAGAGAGCGCGCCTCGTCGATTGAAGCAAGCACGTAAGTTGCGCACCATGGAGAGTGCAGTGATCGACAGCACTGAACTGGACTTGGCAGCGGCCGATGTCGGACTTGTTCTCGTTCAAGCTGCAGCAACCATCAACCACCATCCAACGCCATCATCCAACGCCATCAACCACCACCAACAACCATCAAACGTCCAGGAACGATTTCTCGTTCTCGTTCTCCTGCTCAGCGACGAACCATTTGATGAATGCACGGAAGCTAACGGCACATTCCCACGGCTTCTCCATATCGTCGACGAGTACTCGTCAAGTGTCCGAAACAGGTGATTGCAAAGCGGGTTGCAACAGCACACGAGTGCGAGCTAGCGAGCGATTGATGGAGTATCGGGCCGACGAGTGACAGGTGTTCGGTTGACGACGAAGAAGAACGGGTCAGTAGAGCAGAGGAGAGCTTGGAACCAAAAAAGGGCGGGAACACGTCATCAGTCTCGTTGCTTCTCTCTCTCCTTCTCGCCTCAGAGCAGAGCAACGAGCAGAGTAGGAGGATAGAGGAGAGAGCACGCGATCGCTTCTTTCTCTCTTCTTCTCTCTCCCTCCTGTCGTGTGCACGCGAGGTACGCTCGTTGGCTTAGACTCGTTGGCTTAGACTCGTTGGCTCTCTTGTATCTCGCTCTCTTTCTACGTCCTCTACCCCTCACTCACCCACTATTCGCTCCGTTTGATTGCTTGGTTGTTGCTGTGTGCGCCGCAGTAGATCCAACCGCCACCTCCACATCCCACTCGGCCTTCCCACCATGGACCAACTCCGACCATACATCACGCAAGCCGAGACCGTCATCAAGGGCGCTCTCAAGTCCATCAAGGAGCCGGCCGCCAAGGCGTTCGGCAAGTCGGTTCTGAGCTACGTCGATCCGTTGCTCGACCGCTGCTCGTGGAGCGCCGTGCAGGCGCAGGAGATCGCCTTCTACACGTTGTTCGCTGCCACCATCATCTTCCTCACGATCGCGCAGCGCTACACCACCAAGGCCAACAAGGCTCTCATCGGATTCGTACGTCTCTCTCTCTCTCTCTCTCTCTCTCATGGCCTTGTATCAGTTGTATTAACGTGCTACGCTCTCGTTCGCTTGCTGGCGCCTCTTGATCCTCCTCCTCATCATCATCATCATCGTCGTCGTTTGGCTTTATTCGTCTGGCGTATCATAGTCGTGGGCTACTGGCGTGTCGGCCTTGAACCTCTTCTGGGTGTTGCGCGAGTCGCCGCTCGCTGACTTTGCCATCGTCCAGAGCGTCGCCGGTCTGCCGTTCGTGGTCTACGCGCTGAGCTCGCTCTCGGGCGCTGGCTTCGTGTCGTTCGTGCTGGTGCTCGTGCACCTCGTGGCCAAGGACTACTTCCTGGCGCTCGCGTCGTTCCAGAGCTCGTTCGATAGCCAGCTCTTGTACTTTGTCTACAGCATCGCCGTCGGTGCCTTTGCCGGCCTCATTCTCTGGATCTGGGCTCTGCGCGGTGGTCTGCGTGGCATCATCGTCACGCTCGCCTTCTCGCTCTCGGTCCTCGCCCAGCGTGCGCTCTTCGTCTTTGGCGGAAACGGCCTCAAGCTCCTGAGCTCGCGCAAGGAGGCGATCTTGTTCGCCGCCGTCGAGGTCGCCAGCGACTTGGTGCTCTTGGTCTTGGTGGCGTTGCTGTACCCCAGCAGCTCCAAGTCTGGCAGCCCGGCCTCGGTGCCTCGCACCTCCTCGGGTGCCAAGCCCGTCCCGCTGTCCAAGAAGAAGCAATAAGAGAGCGAGCGAGCGAGTGCAAGCACTACCGATGCTGCTGATGGTGATGACGACCACCACCACCACCAAGGTTAGTAATTGACGACGCTCACCAATGGCGTATTCGATCCACTGCACCTATCGATCGATCGCTCGAACCATCATCACTACCATCATCGGCCACCGAAACAGCATAACCCCATCCTCTTCCTCTTCCTCTTCCTCCTCATCAATCTCTTCCTCAACCTACCATAGAGCGTTATTATCGAAACCACTCGATAACAACTCGAACGTGTGGTGTTACGCCTAACACACGTAATACTATCGATACTTGTACGCGTTCATCGTTTTCGTTCGTTCTCTCTCTCTCTCTCTCTCAACAATAAACCCACACGACAAAATCACCCGATAATCCTCCAGTATTCGTCAATAGATCATCGTCGTCTAGTTTAGTGGTGGGTGTTGGTTTATTGCTTGGTGGGTGGGTGGGTGTAGAATTGCAATGCAGTAGTCATAATAGTGTAACGGGAAAGTAAAGAGAGTCAAGAACAAGGTTTGTGGGTGGGTGGGTGGGTGGGTGGGTGGGTGGGTGATTGGATAGAAGAAATGGTTGGCTTTTGTCGTGTAGCACTCAATCAAGGTCGTCCATAAGCTCCAGCGGCAATCGAGCGGCTTCAGTCAACTCTGGCACTTCAACCTCCTCCTCATCCGAATCGGCTGCGGCTCCCTCTTCGAACAAGGTTCCGGTTCGCGCAAAGTCGTCGGTATCGATGGCCTTGCATTGTGTGATGGCGTACTTGAGCTTGGCAGCGAGGATCTCCTTGGTCGAGTAGCGTGGCAGCGCAATCTTGAAGAAGCACGTGGTGGCGGTCGGATGGTAAGCGTCAGCCGGCGAGCGATCGAGGCTCGTGATGGTGAATTGCGTCGAGAGTTCGGGCGGCAGCCTCGAGCGGCCCCAGACGAAGCGCAAGAAGAGCGCCGACTCCTCGGGCGTGTAGGTCTCGAGCGTCTCCCAGAACCACTTGACCGTGTCGGACGAGCCGTCCATGCCGTAGTCGTAGCGCGCCGCGGCCTTGAGCACACTCCAATCGATACCCGGTCGGCCGCACACGAGCTCCTCGAACTCGCTCGGCGTCAAGAGCGACAGGAACGGGTACGGCACGATCATCTTGAGGCCCTCGAGAATGTGCTTGACCTGCAGGTCGCACTGGTGGATTCGATGCTCGATCGCGAGCTGCACGTAGCGCTTGCGGTTCTGGAACGTGAGTGCCAGCTTGGGACTGCCCTCCTCGGGCTGCGGCACGGCCGGCAGCGCGCTCAGGAACGAGAGGCTCGCAAAGTCCTCCTCGGTCACGCCCTTTTGGTCGAGGTCACGCACGTAGCGCATCAGCGCCACAAAGTCCTCGTCGACCTCGGCCAGGTCCGTGACCGTGATCGTGTGACCGGCGAGTTGCTTCCACACCATGGGTGCGAGGTGGAGGTTGAGCGGATTCTTGGTACGGATCGCAATGCCGAGCAAGACGCCGAACCACTTGAAGAGCTGCAATTGCTGCGGCGTGCGCGAGCGGTGGTTGAGCACGAAGCGATCCTTGTTGAAGGCGCGCACATTGTCGCTCTGCGCGTTCGGGCACCTCACGAGCACCGGCAGCAGGCCGGGCGTCTCGAGCTCCTCGCACATTTGCGAGATCGACTCGTTGTACGGGCCACCGGCATCCTCCGAGCCCTCGCCGATGAAGCGCACCTTCCACACGCGCTGTTGCAGGCGCAGGTCGCGAGCCGGCAACGGCAGCATCAGTGCCGAGATCTGTCGGAAGAGCGTCTTCTTCGAGTGACGCTTGACGTCGATGATCTGACCATAGTCGCGCGCTTCGCCCATCGTGCGCGAGATCGCCTGTCGTAGCAGCGTCGTCTTGAGACCCGGGAACAGCAGGCCCGAGCACTGCACGACGACCGAGCCGGCACACAACTCGAACAGCCGAATGCTCTGCTTGACCGAGTTCGAGAGGCGCTTCAGCAGCAACACACGGCGAGCGAGTGCTCGCGCCGGCAGTGCCACCGCCATCGCGTACTCACCACGCTCCTCGATCGGCGGCGTCTTGAGCGCTCGTTCACCGGCCGCCGGCGCCAAGGGCGAGATGCGCGTCGCGGGCGGCGAGGTCCACGCGGCACAATGCGTGCTGCCGGCCGCAATCTGTCGCACGCCTCGGCCGTGCAGCTCGGTCAACAACGTCGGTCGCGTGACGTTGCCGTACTCGGAACGGCCCATGGCACCGCCGTCGTTCGTGCCCCACGCGTACACCTCGAGCTCGCTCGTGAGCGCCAGCGAAAAGTTGGCACCCAGTGCCACGTCGATCACTTGCTTGTCCTCGAGCGGGCCCTCGACCCTCGTCGGCGTCCACTTGTCCGACTCGTCACCGTGGCCCAGCTGGCCCGAGCCACCGGCACCCCACGTGTACAATCGGCCGGTGCTCGTGAGAGCGGCGCTGTGGTTCTCGCCGCACTCGAGCTTGCAGATCGAGCCCATCTCGGCGGCGGCCGCCTCGTCGTCGAGCGCAATCGAGAGCGCCTCGACGCGACGCGGCGTGTCTTGGTTGTTCGTGTCACCGAGACCGAGCTTGCCCGAGTAGTTGTTTCCGAACGCCCACACGGTACGCCCGTCGGTACACAGCGTGTGTTGGTAGCCGCACGCCACCAGTCGCATGTGCTCGCGCTCGAGCGGCACCACCAAGCGAGGCGAGTCAATGTTCATCGTGGTCGAGTGGCCGGTCGCACCCTCGTCGCCGTTGCCCCACGTGTACAACTTGCCGTCGCTCGTGACGGCCGCCGTGTGCTTGAAGCCGCACGACACCGACACCACTTGCATGTTGCGGAAGAACTCGAGCATTCGCGGCACGTGGCACGCCGACGTGTTGCCGTGACCGAGCTTACCAAAGTCTCCGTCACCCCACGAGTACAACTCGCCGGCCTCGGTCAGTGCGACCGAGTGGCCGTACGAGCCCTTCGACGACGCAATGAAGCGAACCGACGTGCCCTCGAGCGTCGTGAGCTGCTTGAGTCGCGAGTGCTCCGACGTCGAGTCGACTCCCAGTCGGCCGTAGTCGCCCTTGCCGCACGCCCACACCGAGCCGTCGCCTCCGAGCACGATCGTGCAGTCCGAGCCAGGCGACACCTGCGCCGGCGACACCTCGCAGAACGTCTCGCACTGCGTCGGCGTCGTGACGCGCGATGACGACACCTCAGCCAATTGGTTGTTGTTGGCACCGCCCCACAGCAGCACCGTCGAACCCGAGCTACCAAAGTCGCCCGGATACTTGGTCGACCATTGTACCAGCTCCTGGTCGATCTCCTTCGTAAACACTTGGTTGTCGCGATACAAGTGCGCATCGCTCTCGCCGGCCTCGATCAATCGCTCGTGTTCCGAGAGATCGAACGACGCATCGAACGGCGCGCGCTGTTGCAACGCCACCAACGAACCACGCGCTTGGTAGTACTCGCGCAGCCAGCTCCAGCTCTTGCTCAACGCCTCGTCTTGGATCGGCACCGCCGCCACGCGCAATCGAACCATGTACGCCAGTCGGCAGAGGTTCTGCATAAAGGCACCATGGATCAATTGATCGCCTCGCTTCAGAACCGGCTCCTCGTATTGGTACTGCGTCTGCAACAAGCATGGCAGCTTGCGAATCAATACTGCCAAGCCCGGTGTGGCGCGAATCCACGCCTCCAACGCATCGTTGATCGAAGCTCCCTGCTCGAGGAAGCTCTTCTCATCCACTAGTGCCGCTTCGTCAGAAGAGTCATCCGAAGCCATCGACGACGTGGTCGTCGTGGTCGTCGTGGTCGAACTCGACGTGGCACTCGGCTCACTGCGCTTGCTTGCTGCAGCACTCCAAGTCTTGGACTCGTAGGAAGCCGGCAACGTTGCAGCTTCTGGCGTATGAGTGATGAACGACTCGATAAAGAGGCACAAGTTGTTGACGGCCCAACTACGCTGCGCCGCCGTCAAGTTCTTGGACAAGACACACGCCGAGAGAGCACTGGCAAGCAGCGAGCGCCAGCCCTCGGGACCCCACCTGGAGGGAGCCTTGCTGTCTTGCTCGTCGCCGTTGGCCAGGTGCGTGATGGCGAACTCGAGCAAGCGACGTGTCGCCAGCAGACTCGGTCGCAGCATAATGTCGATCGACTGGTCGTCATCGACCTTGCTCTTGGATTGGTTGGCGAGATGCAGCAACTCGTTGATCGAGCGCTTGGTCAGCTCGGTCGACAGGAGCTTGCTGCACTTGAGCGAGTTGGCAACGATGCGCGGGAAGGTGCTCTTGAGCTCGCTCGAGGTGCCAGCGGCACAGAAGCGCAAGAAGGCCATCAAGGCCTGGCGATGCAACTCGGCACCCTCGGTCTGATCGAGATCGAGCACCGGTCGATCGGCTTGCCAGCGCGACAGAACCTTGACCAAGGCCGCGCGCGCGTACGAGATCTCGAGCGCATGCGTGAGTTTGCTCAAGACTCGGCGCGCCGACACGCGGCTCGGGAGATCCTTGATGAGGCGCGTCACCGCCGCGTGCACCGAATAGTACGACTGATCGTCGCTCGAGCCGCTGACCTCGTCCTCGTCGACATACTCGCCCATGGGATCGGTCGAGCGCTTGAAGGCCACGTACTTGTTGGCTGCAAACACCGAACTCTTCTCGAGCGCGTTCTTGAGCTCAGCACCATCGATCGTCGCCAGCGAACCGGCCGCCGGATGTGCATTGTCCGAGTGGAACAAGTAGCTCAAGAGCGTAGCGGTGGTGGTGGAGGCGGCCGCAGGCGCCGGTGAGTTGGTGGTGCTCTCGGCTCCAGGGCTGTCGGTCGTCATCAACTCGGTATCGAGCGTTCCAAACAACTGACTGAACGCTCCCGACGCACGCAGCTCGTCCTCACTCGGCGGCTCGGTTGGCTCCTCGACCACCGGCACTGGTGCGGCTGCCGCTGGCTCCTCGGGCAACTCGCCACCGAGCAGCAACTCGAGTGCCGCCTCGATATTGCCGTTCGGAGCACGACGAAGCGCCGCACGGCACTGCGACGGCTCGAAGCCCATCTGTACCATCTGAAGCACCGACTCTTCGCTCACGTCATCTGCCGATGAAGGAGGAGCCGCTGCTGGCACCACCGCGGGAGCCGGAGCAACTGCCACTGGAGCAGGTGCCGACGAGCCAGCACCTGCCTCACCACTGCTGGCTGCCGCCGCCGCTGCGGCTGCGGCTGCGGCTGCGGCTGCATCAGCAATGTCACTCTCGGCCTCCTCGGGCAAGTGTGCCATGGCATCGCGCACGAGCAGCGATGCTCGCTGGAGAACTTCGATCGAGTTCGTCTTGGCAGGCGATGGCGTAGCAGCCAGATGCAACAAGCGAATCAACTGCTCGTTGAACCACGCAGTCTTCTCGCCTTCGGGATCCGAGATCGCCGAAAGACTGTTGGAGCTCTCGAGCACGACCGGCAAGGTACGCAATGCTCCAAGCTTCACTTGAGTGCTGAAACGCTCGCATGCACTGATGGTCGAGCTGCTGCTGGTGGTGGTAGTGGTGGTCGAGGTCGACGAAGATGAAGATGACGACGACGAAGTGGAAGCGGCAGTAGCGACTTCCTCCTCATCGACGCCATTGTCAGTCTTTCTGCCATTACGAGCCAACTGGAAGAGAGTCGCCAGCTCATTGACAGTCAAAGCCAACTTGTCGGTATCGAAGGGGAACTCGTTGACGGGCAACAAGGCCGAAGCTGGAAGCGCGGTCTCCTCGTTCGAGCCATCGAATTGCACTGCCAGCGCATCGGTGCCCGAGAGTGCGACGACGGTACCAGTGTTGCCGTTGCTGCTGGAGGTGACACGGCCTCCGAGTCGTACGCCCGAGTCGACACCAGCGATGAGTGCCAGAACGGCGAGCAACTCCTCACGCTCGTTCGGCGTCAACGGCGCCTCGGAGGTGGCGAGCACCTGCGCAACAAAGTCGTTGATCGAGTTGGTCCAGCCGGCGACGTTGTGCAAGCGACGCAAGAGCACCACCAGCTCCTCGACGAGCGTGGCGCGCTTGGTGGCACAACCGACCACCGTCTCGTTGGAGATCGAGTTCGGGTCAATGTGCTCGGCGACCGGTTGCGGGCGGCTCTTTTGGAAGATGCTGATGATGGCCATCGGGCTGTCGCCGTACATGAGCGCCATCGGATACAACGTGCCGCGCAGGTCCTGGAACGCCGTGCCGAGCAGTGTGCCGTTCTTCGAGATGGCGAGCGTGTGCTCCTCGAGGTCGATCGTCATTTCGACCTCGTCGCCGACCGTGAACTTGGCGAAGCTACCGCGGTGGCCCGAGTGGTAGTAGTTGCCGTTGTAGGCGCGGTAGAGCCACATGACGGTGCTGCTCTCGTAGTTGCGCTCGCTAATCGGCTTGTTGGTGAAGCCGAAGCACACACCCTCGTCGTCGACGTCGTCGTGCTCGAGACGGAAGACGAACGTGTGTCGGCCGGTGGAGAAGCCCGTCGTGCCGACGACGAGCGCCGGCTCGGACTGCGAGCCCGAACCGCACTGCTGCAGTCGCACGCCACCCCTCTCCGACGGTCCCAGCAGGCGTACGTTGCGCGTGTGGTCCTCGTCGAGTCGGAAGCCCTCATCGGCGTCGGTCACCACCAGCGTGCCCTTGATGGCCGCCGTGCGCGCGTGCGCCAGTGCGTCGAACAGATCGCGAATCACCGTCGTGGCTTGGAAGAACTCGGGCTGTCGCGTGTGGTGCAGCACGGCATCGAACAGCCGCACCGCCATCAAGCGGTCACGCAGCGTTCCGCTGTTCAGCACCTTGAGCAGCAACTCCGTCCACTCGGACGAGTTGAAGATGTTACCCATGCGCTCCGAGATGACGAGCGAACGCAGATGCGACAAGCAGTTGCCGAGCGTGCTGGCATCGAGCGGTGAGTCGACGAGCGACGTCACAAGACCCAGCAGGAACTTGTCGGTCAACACGTTGGCTGCGCCATCGATCTCGTCGATCTGCAGCGCAAACTGCGTCAAGAACGACCGCAACAGGTCCGATGCAACACCACGAACCGGGTGCAGCAGATTGGCCGCCAGCGCACTGTTCTGCAAGCCAGGCAACAGCAATGCACTCGACAGTGCCTCGTAGAGGCCCGAATGGCAAGCCGAAGCAATGTCGCTGGCCGTGTGTCGCGTATTCAAGCTCGAAAACAGTGTCAGTGCATTCCAGAATTGCACCGTCGTGCGTTCAATGGTATCGAGCTCTTCAGGAGTGGCATCGCGAGTAAGGTCTTGCTTGGCAGCATCGTCTTCCGCATTCTCGGTGCTGAGAGACGCCGCTGCAGGAGCCGCATCCGCTGCAGGAGCGGGAGCCGCATCCGCTGCAGGAGCAGGAGCCGCATCCGCTGCAGGAGCAGGAGCCGCATCAGCTGCAGGAGCAGGAGCCGCATCAGCTGCAGGAGCAGGAGCCGCATCAGCTGCAGGAGCGGGAGCCGCATCAGCTGCGGGAGCAGGAGCCGCATCAGCTGCAGGAGCAGGAGCCGCATCCGCTGCAGGAGCGGGAGCCGCATCACCTTCAGCAGCTGGGGCTGCCTCGGCGACGGCAGCAGCTTCGGCAGCAGCTCGCGCCTCCTCGGCAGCTCGAGCTTCCTCGGCGGCAGCTCGTGCTTCGGCGGCAGCTCGTGCTTCTTCGGCAGCTCGCGCTTCATCGGCAGCTTGCTTGGCAGCGGCCTTGCGAGCACGCTTGCGCTCGTACTCCTTGATGACTACTGGCGCACCTTCGATGAGCGCCTTGGTAGCGTCGGTCAAACGCGAGACGAGTACGTGCAAAATCTTGTGATGAACGTTCTCGATCGCTTGCTTGGTCTCGGCCGAGCTGGCAGCGATGCCATCGAGGTAGTGGAAGGCCAAGTTCTTGCCCGGGAACGCAAAGCCAAAGAACGAGCGCACCAGCTGCAAGAAGACCGAATCAACGAGGCCAGGGCGCGAGAGCAGTGCATGGAAGGCCGTGAGCGCCTGCAAGCGCTGCGTGCCGAGCTTCTGGTGCTCAGCGATCGACTGCTTGAGGAGCGGCAGCTCGAGCGAGCTCGACGTCACAAAGTCACAAATGTCCTTGGCCAGTCCGGCTTCGGCGTCCGTGTGGCGGCGCTTCTCGATGCGTTGCTTGAGCCAACGGAAGCGCGAGAGAGCCTTGACGACGGCGACGAGCGGCTTGCCCTTGGTGTCGAGGCGCTCGAGTTGGCCTTCGTAGAAGCTACGAGTGCGACGGATGCCAGAGCTTTCGGTGGTCGACGCAGCAGCGCTATCGGACGGCGCGGCAGCTTTCTCCTTCGAGGCCGAGTACGAGTGGCGCAAGCGAGCCCACGCCGACGCTCCGGCTGTTGGGGCGCCGCCGGACGACGAGAGCGCCGACTTCTTCTTCTCTTGCTGGAAGGGCGACGATGGAGCCCACGACGATCGGAGGACGTCGTTGGCGGCACTTGCGATGCTGTCGGGCGCCGAGCTCGTGAGGTCGGCATTGGCTGGTGCGCTGCTGGCGTCGAGCGCCGAATCGGTGAGAGTCGCGTCGAGCAACGAGATCTCGCCTGGCGTGGCGGCGTGCACGTTGATGAGCAAGAAACGGCTCTGGCGTACGCATGGCAAGCACACCATTTGCAACACCTCGCTACGCGTCGGTGGGTCGTCTGACTCTTGCTGGAGCTTGAAGAGCTTTTGCTGGAAGCGATCGGCGAGCACCTGCTTGGCCTTGAAGGCCGTCTGCCACAGCGAGTGCAGCGGCAGAGGCAGAGCCTTGCGTGGCGGTGCAGGAGACTCGGCGTCATCGGAGGCAGCGGCGGCAGCGGCAGCAGCAGCAACCTCAGCAGCCTTGGCCTCGGTCTCAGCCTTGGCGATAAAGTTCGAGGCAGCAAATACGAGGCCCTGATGCTTGAGCAGGGCGGCGACGAGAATGCGCATCGTAGTGTGCAGCTCGGCGAACGGCGTCATGTGGCCGTGCCAGCGTTCCTGGCTCGCGTACGCGTTGATGTACGTAAAGAACGAGGCCGCGAGACTGTTGGGCTCACCAACCACGAGGTCACGCAGGAACGGGTCCTTGATGCCGTCTCCACGCGTCGCACGCTCCCAGCGCTCCTGGAGCGGTGCGTTGACGTCGTCGGGGACGGGATCGAGTGTCTCGGAGACGTTGGCGCCGCCGCGGAAGAGCTCGTGGCTCAGCCACTGTTCGAGTGCCGCGTCGGGTGACGCAGCGCTCTTGCTCGGCGCATCGGCGTCGGCATCCTTGGCGTCGGCGGCGGCTGCCGCCGTTTGCTCGGCGGTCTTCTTCTTCTCACCGACCGTGAGGAACGAAGCCGTGGTGGCGACCAAGACGGCGGTCTCGCGCTCGAGCAACAAGAGCCACTCGAACTCGCGCTCGGCCTCGGTGAGCTTGGAGCTTCGCTTCTTGGCGCTCTTCTTCTTGGAGGAGCTCGAGTGCAAGGCCAGCTCCGAGCGCTCGAGCTTGGCGAGGTTCGGGTTCTGGCGGTTGAGTGCCGTGAGCGCGTCGAACAAGGCCACGACCGAGTCGTTGAGCGGCAACACGATCTGGTGCACGTTGGCGACGTTGCCAAAGAGCGACAGCAACGACGTGATCAACTGCGACACCAAGATGCCGAGCGTTCCGCTCTCGGCCGTTTGTCGGAGGAAGCGCGTGCGCACCTCGACCGGAGCGTGCGTCAGCTGCTGAATCTGCTCGGTGACGCGCTCGAGCAACGCACGCGAGTAGCGAACCGCGGTCGAGCTCATAATGTTGTCGCCAAAGAACGTGTGGTCGGGCTTGATGTTGGAATTGAAGCTGTAGAGCCACGAGAAGAGCTGCGTCTGCGTCTGGCACACGAGCTCCAGGTATTGCTGCGCCGTTGCGAACGCCACCGTGCCGGTGCTGCTGGTGAGCGTGTCGGCCGCGAGAGTCGAGGTCTCGAACGCGAGCACGTGTGCCAACAGTGCCGTGAGCGTGTGCGACAGCGAGTCGAGCTGGCGGCGCATGTTGGTGAGATCGATCGTGGCGTGCTTGATGGCGGCGCGCTTGGCGTCGTCCAGCTTGCCTTCGTAGCCCACGAGCTCTTGCAGGTCGTTAACGTAGTCGGGAGACACGAGGCCGAGGTGTTGTGGGAGGTTCTTGTCACTGCGCAAGGCGCGCAGCAACAGGTTGAGCATGAAGGCGCCCTCGGCATTCGGCGTACGGTTCGAAGAGTCGAGCAGCGACAGGAACATGCCGAGTCGCTCGTCGATCGTCGGCAGCAAGACCGGGAAGCCGATGTTGAGCGCCGTACGGCACGCGTCCTCGATCGCCGTCACGCCGCACGTGATGTAGCGCGGGAACACGCCCTTGTAGTACTCGAAGAGCTCGGTGCCCGGGAGCAGGTCGGCCTCCTCGATCTCCTGCGGCGCCTGGCTGATCTTTTGGAGATTCACTGCCACGAGGCGCAAGCAGGCCGCGATCGCGTACTCTTGCTCGGCACGGTTCTCCATCGACGGGTGCAACGACTCACCGGCCTCAAGGAGCGGCGACAAGATTTGACGCAACGCAACGAACGTCTCCTTCTTGCCATCGATGCAATACGGAACACGCGAGCCTGGTGCGGCAACCGCGACCGAGTTGGCTGGTCGAACCGTCAACAGAGCAACGTGCGAGTTGCCGCAATTGACAGCGCGGATCTTGACACCCTGCTCGACCAATGGTTCGATCAATGTCGGGGTATCAATGTTATTCGTGTGGCCAAGACCCAGTTGACCTATAGATATTGAGAGAGAGAGAGAGAGAGAGAGAGATATGAGTAAAATTTAACGTGTTGATTTGCGAGAGAGAGAGAGAGAGAGAGAGAGAGAGAGAGAGAGTAAGCGAGACATACCATAATCATTGTAACCACATGAATACACTGAACCCTCAGTGGTAACAAACATGGAGAACTGCGATCCGGCCGAGATGTCGGTCACCAACAAGTCCTCGAGTGGGCCTCCGACGAGTACCGGCAGTGGCTCGTCACGGTAGGCACCGTTGCCGAGTTGACCGTACGTTCCTCGACCAAAAGAATAAACCTTTCCGGCGGTCGTGAGGGCGAGCGAGTGGTACTCGCCGAGCGCCAACTTGGAGACACAGATAGCCGAGTTGCCCGAAAGCGCCGGAACGACGGCTGGCGTCAGGATGTTACCCATGTTGTTGGCGCCGAGCTTTCCGTACTCGCCGCTGCCCCAACCCCAGACGGTCTGACGATCGCGCGAGACGGCAAGCGTAAAGTACGAGCCGAGCGCCACGTGGCCGACCTCTTGGTCGACGAGCGCCTCGACCAACTTGGGCTGCGTCACCGAGTCGGTATTGCCATGGCCGAGCGCTCCATTGTCGCCGAGGCCCCAGGTGTAGAGCTTGCCGTCCTCGGTGATGGCAGCCGAGTGCTTGTAGCCGCACGCAACGTCGGTGACGACCACCTCGCCCGTGTTGAAGAACGGGATCGGTTGCGGCGACGGCGTTTGGTTCGTGTGGCCGAGGCCAAGCTTGCCGTAGTCACCATCACCCCACACGTACACGGCACCCGTGTCGGTCAGCGCCATAGCATGTCCGTACGAGCCAGTCGAGCACACGAGCTTCTTGACCGTGACGGTCGAGAGGCCCGAGACCAGACGCGGTGCACTCTGTTCCGAGTTCTCACCGAGGCCCAGGCGACCATAGTCGCCCTTGCCCCACGAGTACACGCGACCCTCCTTGGTGAGGAGATGCGAGCAGTCGGAGCCGGCGAGCAACTGCACCGGGATGAGGTTGTTGAGCGAGCTCACCTCGGAGGGCACCGTCGTGTTGCCGGCGCTGGCCTCTGCGAGCTGGTTGCAACCACGGCTACCGAGCATGAAAGAACGCGGCTCGTCGTCGTTGTCGACCGCCTGCGCCGGGCTGTCGGGGTTGATGAGCGAGCGAATACGAATGCTCGCGACGCGGTCGAGCTGCGCGAGCGTCGAGATGCCGGCCTTGGTGCCTGAGATGGTGCTCGGTACGGCGGCGGCGGCAGCGTCATCCTCGCTGGTCGAGGCGAGCGTCTCTGCAAAGCGTGCAATAACGTCGTCGCTCGGGAACGAGTACGTCGGTGGCTCCTCGTTCTCGGCCACCTTGGGCAGCAACAACGAGCCTTGCGAGTGGATCGTGTCGGCGATCAGGCGCGCGAGCGGCAGTGGCACCTGGAGCGTCGGATCGGCGAGCATCGTGGTCAGGCAGCTGAGCAACTGGTGCGCAGTTCCGCGTTGGAGCGAGAGAGCCAACAAGACGGCGAACGCGTGCACGCGATTCGGGTTCGAGGCGTCGCTCACCGAGGCGACGAGGAACTCGGAGGCCTTGGCGAGGCACTCTTGCGAGAGCGACGACAGCTCGCCGGCCAGAGACATGGGCGGCAGCTCGCGAACGATCTCGAGCGCCGACGTGAGAAAGTCTTGCACGAGTTGCGAGTCGCCCGAACGCTGCGACTGGCGCAGCAGCGCAAACAGGAACGAGAGGCCGGTCTTGACACCGAGCAACACGGTCGGCGACTCCTTTTCCTGCTTCTTCTTGGGCTTGCTCGAGCGCTTCTGCTTCTGCTTGAGCGCATAGGCGCGGCGGTTCGACGCCTCCTGATACTGGAGGCCGATAAATCGGCGTTGATGGATGGCGAGCAGCTGGAACAACAGCGTGCCGAACGGCGTGTTCGAGTCGAACGAACGATCGCGCGTGAGGAACGACGTCAGCAGCGCCTCGAGTCGTGCACGCGTCAAGTCTTGGCGGCAGAGCGTGCCACGCGGCAGAGGCGCAGGCTCGCTCGGTGCCGAGAGCTCAGCCTCGGTCAGCTTCTTGAACAGCTTCTCGTACTCGGCAATCGCCTTGTCCGAGAGCGGATTCTCGGTGGGGCTCGACTTCCAACGAGCATGCTGGGCCTCCGAGATACGGAACGATAGCTCAGCCATTCTTCTTGTTGTTGTTGTTGTTGTAGTGGTTGTAGTTGTCGATCGTGCTTGTGATCGCGCTCGTCAGACCAAGAATACACTGCGAGCAAGCGACAATATCTCACTCTCTCTGGTTGCGATGTGATGTGGAGCTGTGCCGACAGCAACGAATCGAGGAGCGTAGAGAATGAATGTACGTCTGCCAACTCTACCGAAGATGCTCGAGAGACTCGTATGCACGCACCCACACGCACACACAGAGAACGAGGCACCGACACAAAGTGACAGCTGTAGAACAACGCACACTCTCACTCGCGCACACACTCGCGACGGCAAGGACTCGCGCACACGCTAAACAACGTCACTAAGAACGAGCGAATGAACGGGTCACACCCACCACGGTATACCCCACTCGCACTCAAAGTCACGCTGCTCAACGAAGAACGACGAGCGAACGATACGCGAGACGACGATAGGCGCACCACCTGCCTCCTCCGCCTCCAACGCAAGAGCAAGCGCCTGAAGCGAGAGAGAGAGAAAGGAAGATCGCCAAGCGAAAGGCGGCGAGAGAAGGGATAAGAAGCCTCGCCACCTCTCCGCGTGGTGTCTCTCTTCTGCTCTCGCCATTCCGCGATGAGGTGTCTTGGGCCGCTGGGCCGCTTTTCGCTATTTCGCGCTATCGCCAATACGCGTGAATTCATTCATGTGTGACGCGTTGGATTTCGTTGTTGGTCGGCGTTTGGGCCATACGAGAGCGAATACACCAATGCGCGCAGTGGAAGGGCAAGGGACAGAGGAAGGGTGCAAATGGTGGTGTTGAGTTGAGTTGAGTTGATCATTGCTGATGATGAGAAGACGAGAACAAGAGGAGGAGGAGGCTAGGGTACAAGCAAGCATAGCCGCAACGAGGCATTACACATCAGCCAAGTTGAGGGTCAGCTTCTCGTGGATTGTATCGGTGTTCTCGAGCATCTACGCAACCACAATAAGTCAGTATGGCAAGCTCCACTCAATACAATGAATATCAAGATATACACCACATCACTCAGCAAATAATACTCTCAATGCAATGAATATCAAGAGATGTACACCACATCACTCAATAAATAGTACTCTCAATGCAATGAATATCAAGAGATGTACACCACATCACTCAATAAATAGTACTCTCAATACAATTAATATCAAGAGATATACGCCACATTACTCAGCAAATAATACTCTCAATGCAATGAATATCAAGAGATGTACACCACATCACTCAATAAATAGTACTCTCAATGCAATGAATATCAAGAGATGTACGCCACATCACTCAGTAAATAATACTCTCAATGCAATGAATATCAAGAGATGTACGCCACATCACTCAGTAAATAATACTCTCAATGCAATGAATATCAAGAGATGTACACCACATCACTCAATAAATAGTACTCTCGATGCAATGAATATCAAGAGATATACGCCACATCACTCAGTAAATAATACACTCAATGCAATGAATATCATGAGATGTACGCCACATTACTCAGTAAATAGTACTCTCAATACAATGAATATCAAGAGACATACACCACATCATACAGTAAATAGTACTCTCAATACAATGAATATCAAGAGATATACGCCACATCACTCAGTAAATAATACTCTCAATGCAATGAATATCAAGAGATGTACGCCACATTACTCAATAAATAGTACTCTCGATACAATGAATATCAAGAGATGTACGCCACATTACTCAGTAAATAATACTCTCAATGCAATCAATATCAAGAGATGTACGCCACATTACTCAATAAATAGTACTCTCAATACAATGAATATCAAGAGATGTACGCCACATTACTCAGTAAATAATACTCTCAATGCAATGAATATCAAGAGATATACACCACATCACTCAGCAAATAATACTCTCAATGCAATGAATATCAAGAGATGTACGCCACATCACTCAGTAAATAGTACTCTCAATACAATGAATATCAAGAGATATACACCACATTACTCAGTAAATAATACTCTCAATGCAATGAATATCAAGAGATGTACGCCACATCACTCAGTAAATAGTACTCTCAATACAATGAATATCAAGAGATATACACCACATTACTCAGTAAATAATACTCTCGATACAATCAATATCAAGAGATGTACGCCACATCACTCAGTAAATAATACTCTCAATACAATGAATATCAAGAGATGTACGCCACATCACTCAGTAAATAATACTCTCAATACAATGAATATCAAGAGATGTACGCCACATTACTCAATAAATAGTACTCTCAATACAATGAATATCAAGAGATGTACGCCACATTACTCAATAAATAGTACTCTCAATGCAATGAATATCAAGAGATGTACGCCACATCACTCTCAAGACATCGAACATCAAGCTATAAACGACGCAGAGGCTTCGCTACGTACCGCAACAAACTCGTCAAACGAGACCTTGCCGTCGCCGTCCTTGTCGGCCTCCCGAATAGTCTTATCAACGATTTGTTGCAGCTGATACAGCGCAGAGTCGCGTGAGTAGATCGAGGGAGCAGCCAAGCGGGGCGCCACCACCACCGTCATCATAGTGGCGTACTTGCACGGGCGAGAGGTTGGAGCCGACCATCTGCTTCAGCACCATGAAGAGCTCGCCATTCGAAATGTAGCCATCGTTATCAATATCGTACACTTGGAACGCAACTGTGCATTGAATGATCGAGCGTCAGCCGTAACCAACCAACCAGCCAAGCAGCCAACCAACCAGCCAACCAGCCAACCAACCAACCAGCCAAGCAAGCAAGCAAGCATCGAGGCTCGACATACACTTGAGCTTCTCGGCCGGGTTGTCGCGTTTGCAGAAGATCGAGAGGCCGTTCAAAAACTCTGAGAACTGGATCTGACCGTCGCCATCGAGATCGAACACCGCTAGCACCTACACCCACACCCACAGACACACGCGCGCGATACAAGGCATGGATGAGTCGAGCGTGTCGTCGTCAATCAATCAATCAATCGAGTGAGCGAGTGAGTGCTGCTCTCGTACTCGCTCGAGTAGTGGATTGCCTGCGAGGCCCGGGATCTCGGACAGCTCCTGCAGAGACAACGTGCCGCTCCTTTTGTTCCAAGCACCCATCGCCCGCGCACACGTACAACAAGTAAGCTTTCGAGAGTATCATTGCTATCACGTCGTCGTGGTCGTCGTCGTTGTACCCATCAGCATCGATCTTCTTGAAGCGTCGATGCAGCTTACGCAGATCCTCCTGCGTGACTGTAGATTCGTGATTTGAGAGAGAGAGAACGATCGAATAAGAGTCGTGAGTTTCATCGTGTACGGGTGTAGATATTACACATTGATGCATTCACTCGATAGACGATTGTACTCGAGTTTGTTCAAGCGAACGAGCGAGAGATACATCGATCGAATCGAGGCTAACGTACAACGCGTCGAGTTGGTGATCTGTTCGATCTCCTCGTCCGTGAGACCAGTTTGAATGTTACCCATGGTTCTAGGAGCGTGATGAGGGGGTAGATTGCCTTCAACTGGACAGACTCTCGCTCTCACGCACACGCACAACAATCGAATGAAGATCGAGTTGATCGAGGTGGCGATGAAGTTGATGTCTTTGGGCGCCGTGAATAGAAGAGTAAAGTGGTTGGGAGCTTTCAGTGATTGGTAAGGTTACCCGAAAGCGCATGATTGCGTGACACTGGTTTTTCTCCTCATTTTTCCTTTTCTGCTCGCTCTTTCTTGCGCGTTAGCCAGCCAAGCAAAGCCCTCTCGCCCCCTCTGTTAGTTGCTGTGTTTCGTCTCTTCCCACCCAGCAGAGAGGGAGTCTTCTCTACCCCACACTCTCGCACACACACGCAAGCTCTCTTGTTTGTGGCTCGTGTGAGTACGAGTCATTGGATTGGAGATCACGATCATGTCTCCTCTCTCAAGTCGACGTGAATACGATGCGTATTCTCGGTGGATCAGCGTCGTTGTTGTTGTGATGCTCTGTGTGCTCTGTGTGCTGGTGCGCCATAGTAATGGCGAGGGAGCACCGTGCAACCCCATACGAACGGCGCCCGGTCCTCCAGCGTTCTTCTCGCAGTCATGGCAAGAGATTGGTGTCGATCCTGGCAATCCTACCGCGGGACCAAAGTACTTTGACCACGTACTGCGTTTTTGCAACGGCGACAACACGGGTGGTGCGACCTACCAGTCGCTCAGCTTCCAGATCACGTCGGGCAACGCGTACTTGGCTCTTGCCGGAGGCTCGAATTCGATCGTCATCACGCCGACGCCAGTGCAGTCGGTGCTCCAGGCTGCGCCGCCGAATGGCGTTCCGACCGTGTCGTGCAACTATCCGTGGAGCAACGGAGCGACGCAAGGCAACTGCCGCGATCTGACGGTCACGCTGCAGGTGACGCAGAGCGCGACCTCGATCGGGCAGTCGGCGAGCTGGTCGGCGACGGCCGTCTACGTGACCTCGACCGGTACGACGTCGTCGGCCAACCTCTTTGGCACCTTCAACATCCGGCCACTGGTACCGACGACGCTCACGTCGCGTCGCAACATCAACCTCTGCACCACGGCGCCGTGTAATCTGTACACTCTCGTCGGCTCGCCGTTCCAAGTCTACACGGTGTTCTCGGTGGCGCAGCTGGTCGATACCGAGAACATCCACCTCAACTACAACGCGATCAACGCGCCGATGAGCAACGCCTATGAGGCGCTGCAGCCTGTGTCGCTGCTCGACAATTCGCCGTGGGTCGATACGTGCAACTGGCAGACACTGAGCTCGATGTGTGGCTCGGCATCGACGGCCGCCGGCGAGCAGTACGCCTCGTTCCAGCTGATAGCCGGCAACACGGTCGGCACCTTTACAATCAACCCCGTGATGGTGCATCACGTCGGCTCGTTCTACTACTACAACCAAGACTATGCCACCACACCGCCGCTGACCGTCACCGTACGCCCGGCCAACTACATCTATCCCATCCTGTCGGTCACACAAGGCTCGTCGATCACCATCGCCTCGGGCGGCCTCCTGGACTTTGGAACCATCACGCCGATGGACGGCGCCGTGACACTCTCCATCACGCTGAACAACGTCGGCACACCGACCGCGACTCTCGCCGCCACGGCCCTCACGGCGCCGTGGTCGTTCGTCACGCCTCCAGCGTCTCCGAGCTTCTCGATCTCGGGCTCTGGAGGCACGAAGGCATTTTCGATCGTCTTCACGCCGACGGCCACTGCACCGGGGGTCTACACGCAGTCGCTGACCTTTACGGCTTGCTGCGGTGCGACGACCTTGGCGGTCGACAACACGCCGTACACCATTACATTCAAGGCCACGGTGTTGGCACCGCTCGTTGCGCAGATGGGAGTCTTTGTCGAGCAGCAACTCATTGCGAGCGCACAACCTGCGACAATCTGTGGACCGCCGGCAGCCAATAGTTACACCTGCACAGCGTCGTTTGCGGCAGGCTGTGTGTGCTTTGGAGCGATCGAAGTCGGCGAACCGCTGGCGCTCAACATTGACATTCGCAATCTCGGCGTTTCGGTGTCGAGCAGCCCCGACATTAGTGTGAGTACTATCACCGCCACGGCGCCGTACACGGTCATGTGCACGGGCTCGTGCAACCCATTCATCTCGGCCGGACAGAGCTACTACTTTGTCGTGTCGGTCAACACCGCAGCGGCCACCAGCGGCTGGATCGCGGGCACGCTCACCATCGCGTACAACTCTGGCTTGATGTACACACTCAATCTCATGGCTCGCGTCGTGGCCGTCACGCCGAGCATCGTCACGTCTCCGGTCTCGTACGGCTCGAACGCCGTCGGCACCAGTACATCGGGCTCGGCACAGTTCTGCAACACAATGGGAAGTGCGACCACCAACGCAATCCTCACGTTAGCTCCCAACCCCACGACGTACGCCAACGTTCCGCAGGCGCTCGTGAGCGGAGTCAACTATGTGCTGCCGACCGCCGGTAATCCGACCGTCGGGCAGACGGTAGCGTTCGGTGGCTGCCAGACGATCACGGCACTCTTTCAACCAACGACTACCGGCTTCCTCACCGACAACGTCGTCGTCTTTTACACGACAGGCGTCAACCAAGTCATACGATCGACGTCGCCAGCGGCCTTCCAGCTGCAAGGCACTGGAACGCCGTCGAGTCTCTCGCTGTACGACGACTCGACCGGCGCCAAGGTCGCCATACCGCCATTCGGAACCGACAACTGGGGTCAAGTGCCATACAACCAGCCCAACACACATGCGTTCGAGCTCGACACCACGGCTCCGGGCAACATCCTCAGCTTGACCATCGTTGGTAGCACGGACTTTACGATCTCCACGCAGCCCATGATGGGCTTCACGACCGGCGGTGTCGACAACTTTGCCATCACCTTCCGACCGACGACCTTTGTGACGCAGACCGCCACACTGCAGCTCACGTTTCAACTGGCCGGCAGTCCGACGGCACAGACCAACCTCTACACGCTCACCGGTGACACGTCACCGTGCACGGTCGATGCCTCGGTCACTCTCACGTCGCCCAACATCAACCCCGTCGTTCCGCAGCAGGCGTCGTTCACCGTCACGGCCGCGTGGAAAAGCTTCGTCGGTATCGTGCTGGCGCCGTACGTCACCATCTCGACGCCCGCCAGCTTCAACTTTGTCGCCGGCACGCCGTCGTGTGGCACGTACTCGGCCGCCACGCAGCAATGGAGCCTCGGCACCGCATGCGCCTCGGGCGCCACACTGACCTTCACCGGCACCTCATTTGCCACGGCGGCCAATCCAACCGCCACCGTGACGGCCACGATCGCCAGCAACTGCGTCGACAGCAACAACTCCGACAACACCATGTCGCTCACGTTCGCGCCCACGTCGTTCACGCTCCTGACGCCTGCCAGTGGCGACCGTATCGCCATGTACTTTCCACTCAACATCACCTGGACCTCGATCAATCCCTCGGCCGGCGACACCAACATTATCGTCCAGATCTACAACACGCGCACCAACGCTCTGGTGCCGGCCTTCTCGCCCTACATTGCGCGGGTCTCCATCTACGACACGTTCTACTACTGGCACCAAGGCCCGCATCGCCTGTTGCCCGGCAAGTATCAAATCGTCCTCACGGCTACACCGTCAATGACTAACTTTCCTTCGCAGCCGATCGTCGAGGTCTACATTGCACCAACCAAGTCGTAGTGCATATATGCGCCTTCTCCCTCGCTCGTTGTCCCTCTCTCTCGCTCGTCTTGTAATTAGTTTGCTGCTGTCTCTGTTATTATTCGGGGGTGTGCGCGTGTTTCCCTTCATCCATATTCTATTGGTGCCATCATCATCGTCATCATCATCATCGCCGCGGTCTCAGGCTTCTGATGGACGGATGGATGGATGGATACCATCGTTGATTCATTGTTGTGTTGCGTTGTAGTGGTGCACGAGTACTCCTGTCACAAGTTATTAATACCAACCATCTCCACACACACACACCACATTTATCGTGAGCGAGCGAGCGAGCAAGCGAACGAACGATCGATCGCGAATGAACGAGCTACATTGCTTATCTATTTACTCCAAACCACACTGATTAACCAAACCACCTCCTTCTCTCTTCTCTCTGGTGCATTCAAGTATTAACAATTACATTACGAGAGGCTTTAACCGGTATATACAATTATCGTGGTGAGCGGGTACAATGCGATAGAGAGATAACGCACTAACTAACGAGGTGATACACCAACTGCAGTCAATGGTCCAAGCTGCTGAACGGCGGCCACGATGTTTGGCGGAAGTAGTGCATCAGCATCGCGAGCCAGTCGTGCGTATGCCTCATCGGCTTCGTCGTCGCTGGTCTCATCGGCACCATATTGCTTGGGCGATGTGAGAGATGCCAACATGGCTACCGACGACGAGCCCACGGCAGCAGATGTCGTTGGTGGCGACATGGCAAGCGCGCTACCGATAGCGAGCGAACGGCCCGTCGTGGCGATCGAGGACGATGATGACAGCGATGAAGACAAGGGCGTTCCACCACTAGCTCCAGGCAGCTCGCGAGCCTTGCTGAGCATCTTGAGCGACTTGGTAGCACGTTCATAGGCAAACTCGCATATCATATCCTCGGCTTGTTCCATGAGCTCGTTCTCTTGATGTAGGCTCGTGAGCTGCGACATGACCGACATCCACTCGCTCATATCCTTGCGTGTCTTGGCCGAGAGCATGTAGGTGCGGCTCTTGGTGATCACCTCGAAGCAATTCGAAGCACCGCCCTCATCCTTGCACACGCTAATGATCGCTTGCTCCAACGGGAT